>Ga0247762_1000134_pt1 | contig 30162 bp, 24 predicted proteins | sample UWRJL081202R4_FD_181016 | JGI IMG/M metagenome (GOLD analysis project Ga0247762, IMG submission 181016) | Plant litter microbial communities from Arlington Agricultural Research Station in Wisconsin, United States - UWRJ-L081-202R-4 | ecosystem: Environmental > Terrestrial > Plant litter >...
ACACTACCACATTCTTACACCCCAATACCGCATTCTGGAAAGGTAATAGCTTTACAGGCGACACCATACCCATAGGTATTATGGATTATGCGTTCTTCGTGCTGAAATCAGAGGCGCTCACGACAAATATGTATTTTGACTTCGATACGCTGGGCACACATCTTACCGACAAATCGTCTCGCCCTGGGTACCCGTATAATACGAGCGAGCTGTTTATTGCCGCACCATTGGTGCAGACCGCGGTATTCTCCAATCCTGTATTCCGCATAGATCCACAGTTTATTCTAACGGACACCTATAGCAACTTCGCGGGTACCGAGCTGCGGATAGACTTTGGCGATGGCCATGGCTGGGTGGTTTTCGATCCTACCGTGATAACCCATCACGCTGTGGAATACAACGGCGTGACCGAGCCGGTTATCAGGGTCGCCATATTCCGCAAGAAGGGCGGCGACGAACCGATAGGTTCATCTGTTTGCAAAATACTGGTAGGCACAACCCCGCAGATACCGCCGGATAAAATCCTGCATTATCCCGGCCTTACCGTAGGTTTCTACGGCAGCTGTAACGCCGTCAGCGTGTATACGGGTAAGACGATCCTTTATCTGTCTGGATTCGACCTGCTGGATTTTATACCCGCCCTGAACCGCACACCGGCAAAGATCTATAGTGAAAGGCTTGCTCAGGAAAAGATCATCGCGCTGCGAAACCTGGGCTATAATTTTATGGTAGTAGACTGGGACCAGAGCACCATCGATATGCGTTTCAATGCCCTGTACCTGGTCAATCTGCTCGATGACCTGAAACAAAAGATGTCCGATACCGATTTCGAACAGTTTGTAATCATGGGTGAAAGTATGGGCGGAATAATAGGCCGATACGCGCTGGCGTATATGGAAGACAATCGCTACCAAGAAAAGAATACCAGTATTTTCTTTAGTGACGCGGGTGACCCCAACAACAAGCTTTACCTCACAAAGCATCCCGGTATCGTGAAGTTATCGTCGACGTGGAAACCGCAGCGGATGCACAATACGAGGTTGCTGATCACGATAGACTCGCCCCATCAGGGCGCCAACCTGCCGTTGTCTATCCAGCTGGCATACCGGCACGTTATGAATGCGTTCGGCAGCTACATCGGCGCAACGATAAAAGCCGCCGCTTCGGCCCTCAACCTGTTGCTCGACTCGCAGGCGGCGCAGCAAATGCTGATCTATCACATCGATACACAGGCCGGTACAGGCTATAAAACTTACCAGCGACATGAAGATAACCTCAGCTTTTACAGCGAGCTGAACACGCAGCTTGCCGGATATCCGCAATATGCCAAGGTAGTACTGATGAGCAGCGGCGCACTTAACGGAGCGAACCAACGCAACGTATTTACCGGAGGCTTTCGCGTGCCCGGCGACAGACTCCTGGACTTCAAGGCAAGCCTATTTGCACGCGTACTGTGGATCAAAGTACCGATTTTCAAAGGCAATGTGCGAGCCCTCACCAACCCCAACGGCCAGGGCCATGTTTTCGACGCATCGGCAGGATACTATGGACTGAAAATAAAATTGAAGTGGTTCGGTATAAAGATCAAATTAGTCTATCATGCCTTGTTCTCCTGGAACGAGAATGCCAACGTACGACCGTACTGTACGCTCGCAGGTGGAACGATAGGCGACGATACGATGCTGATAAGCAACAACCCTTCTAGCCATAGTTATAACTTATCGGACAACTACTGGCTGTTCAACCTGTTTCATTATAATAATATCAACGATGGTCAGGGATGTGTGGTCTTTGACGCGCATGTGGGCCTGAACGGGTTTGCCAGCGTGAATACGGAGCTTAGTTCATGTACCGATGGTACCCGGTTCAATTTTGTTCCCGTACAGAGCGCGTTCGATTATGGAAATATCAATACACAGGCGCTGAGCATTAACATGGAAACCACCAGCATCAACACCAAGCTCGGCATGATACCCGCACGTGCCGATGCAATGATTGGGCTGCTGGGCGGCATAAATAAATACCATACATTCCGTCGTGAAGACGAGATCAGTAATCTTACCGGGGCAGAAACCGTTTACTACAGCTGCGCATCCACAGGCGAAGAGGTATTGCGTGGATTTCTAAATCTCGAAATAGGAGATGAAGAGCTATACCTGGAGAATAATAAACTCCCATGGCACGCAGCATATTCGGTGGAATACGATCTTCATGTCAACGACCGAAACCCATACTACGAGTATCCGGGCACGCCGCCACTGCTTGGCATCGGTGGAATGTATTCCAGAAAGGATGCCTTTGTAATCAATCCTCCGGCTGGCCTGGCGGACTTTTATTACGATCTGGGAAATACACCCACGGGTATTGGCTTTCACTTTACCAACCCCAACGGTAACTATACACAACACGATATTCCGCTGGATAACTGCTGCGTGAACCTGCAGGCCGGTAGGACCGCCAACACCTTCGTGAAGGCTGCTGCCATTGTAAAAGAACTAACGCCCGCATCGCTGGAGGTCTATCCTAACCCGGCTGGCAGCACCGCTGTGCAGTTAAAATATCGGTTTAGCCAGAGCGGCCCTGTAACCGTTCAGCTTATCGGCGCGGATGGTGTGGTACGTCATGCGGAGCTGTTGCAAACCGAGGGCACTACGCAGGAAGTTCGCTCTGTTCTGAATCTGGGCAAGGTAAAACTTGCCCCCGGGCTTTACATCATCAGGCTTTCTACCCCCGCCGAAACGCTCACCGGCAAACTGATAGTTGAAGACTAGAATATTCCCTCTTAGCTTCAACTAAAAACAAAAGGGCGTCTCAGAACTTGAGACGCCCTCTTCCTTTTGCCCTGCTTCTAAATGCCTACCCTGCCCAAAAGCCATTCCATCAGTAAAGGATTAGCACAATTAGAGACATTTTTTAATGTCAATTCAGGGAGCGTAACCCCTGTCAAATGAAATACAGGTTTTGCTATACCCGCATAAAAATGTATTAACAATGTGTTTTTCTCATTCTGCGAAATGATTTAAATCATAGCATTGCATTACACAGATACTTAGTTTCGAATTGCTCCAGGGCAATAAAAACAATATAAACATTCGATTATGACAGCGACAAAACTTGGTATCTGGATGGATCATGAGCATGCACACCTGACCGAATTTACTACCGATCCGATGACCACTACCACAATAAGCTCCAGCTTTGATCATGCCGCCAAAGGCGAAAGCCTGACACATGGAGAAAACAGCATGCACCGTAAGCAACAACATTGCAAAAGGAATACTATAAAAAACTGGCAGACCATATTCGGCGCTATCACGAGGTATTTGTTTTTGGGCCGACTAATGCAAAAAGCGAATTGATCAACGCTTTACGGAAAGACCATTTGTTTGACGATATAAAAATACGTGTCGAACCAGCCGGCAAAATGGATGAACGGCAGATTCAAACGCTCGTACGAAAACATTTTTCATCACGTTGATATTTTTTTAACTTAACAAACGCCAGAATGCAACCACCCCTGGCGTTTAAACGACATATCATTCATGGAATTTATCGATTACTACAAAGTACTGGATATAGATAAGAACGCAACCGCTGACGATGTTAAAAAAGCATATCGCAAACTTGCACGAAAGCTCCATCCTGATCTGAACCCAAACGATAAAGAGGCACACAAGAAATTCCAGCAAATCAACGAAGCTAATGAAGTCCTGAGTGATCCCGAGAAACGGAAGAAATATGATAAATATGGCAAAGACTGGCAGCATGCCGATGAATTTGAGGCGCAACGCCAAAGTACCCGGCCTGAAAACTTTTCCGGTCAAGCATTTACTGAAGACGGTGATTTCTCAAGTTTTTTCGAGTCGATGTTTGGCAGAGCTGAGGGACGCTCCCAGGCGAAATTCAGAGGACAGGATTATAATGCAGAACTACACCTTGAGTTGACAGATGCGCTGGAGCCCCATCAACAAACACTTACGGTCAATGGTAAAAACATTCGCATCACCATTCCCGCAGGCGTCGAGAATGGACAGATCATAAAGCTCAAAAGTCACGGCAGTCCGGGCGTAAACGGCGGCCCGCCGGGAGACTTGTATATCACATTCAGGATTGCCGAGCATCCACGCTTCAGACGTATCGGCAACGACCTGTTCGTCAGCGCGACAATCGACCTGTACACGGCTTTGCTCGGCGGAGAAACAACTATTGACACATTGAGCGGAAAAGTAAAAATGAAAGTGATGGAAGGAACCCAGCCCGGAACAAAAGTTCGGTTAAAAGGAAAAGGATTTCCCCTCTATAAAAAAGAAGGACAATTCGGCGACCTTTACGTTACGTACGAGGTCACTCTGCCGACACATTTGAGCGAAAAACAAAAAGCACTATTCACTGAGTTATCACAACTTAAATAGACTTCATGGAACACGAAGACAGCATTCCCGCCAGCGAATTTTGTATTCACCATAATATCCAACTGTCGTTTATTCATAAACTGTCGGACAACGGTATGATTATTACCCGGATGGTGGAAGACAATATCCATCTACCGATATCGGAGCTAAAACTTGTTGAAAAGATAATACATCTCCACTTTGAGCTGGAAATAAACCTGGAGGGCATTGAGGCCATTATCCACCTACTGAATCGGGTTCAGGACCTGCAGGATGAGATAACCAGACTAAATACCCGACTCAAAGCCTACGAGCCATAATCTCTTAACCATTACCTGACATCTCCCTGAGCATGCCAGAAAAAGGTATACCCTGGTATGCGTCAAAGGTCTCCATTTTTCAGAGACACGTATCATGTTTATAAATTACATAGGGTAAGTAGCTTTCAAAAGATCTGATAGCCAATCTTATAAAATGAATATACGCGACATTCAACTTAGACCGACTCTAAATAGTCTGATTCTTAAAAGCCTTTAGTCAGCACGATTGATTTTGTGCCACAACACATCGTAAATTATATGATAACTACAGAATATCTCCAGAATTGGCAATTCTCTTTAGGCGGCTAAAAATATGTGGACACCTGAATTGTCCCCATGCTTACCTAAAGCGTCAGTGAGCGAGTGAATGAGTATACACTGGTATTAAAAATTATAATAACCCTAATATGGCATCAAGCCCGATTCGATTTTCGACAGTCCTGATCGTACTGATGGGAGGTCTCCTGCTTCCTTTGGCATGCAGGCATGACCCCGTGATACCGGCCACGCCGGCTATAAGTTTTTCCGAACAGGTACAACCCATTTTCGTGAGCAATTGCGCAACCGCAGGCTGCCATGACGGGAGAGCTAAGTTTGCGTTGGAAAACTATACGGATATACACTCGCGTGTAAAGGCCGGCGATGCCCACGGTAGCGAAGTCTATAAAGCTATCACAAAATTATCCGGCGGTATGCCTCCGGATGGACCGCTGAGCGACGAGCAACTTACTCTGATATATACGTGGATCATGCAGGGGGCAAAAGACAACTAAAATCATGAAAAGAATATACGCTGTTCTGTTTTTCGGCATTTCCTTCTATTTATTGGGATGCTATTACGATAAATTCAATGAGCTTCATCCCCTGGATGGCTATGTAAACACTTGCGACGAGACGTTACCGGATACATACGATAGCGTAACACACGTCATTATCCAGTTAAACTGCATTTCCTGTCACAACAGCGATGTAAAGCAGGGCGATGTGGTCCTGGAAACATACGACCAGGTGAAACGCTACGTTACGAGTGGACAATTAATGGGTGCGGTACGACATGAAAGCGGCTACCAGCCAATGCCACCCAATACATCACTCCGCGACTGCGATATCCAGCAGCTTCAACAATGGATTGACAATGGAATGCCTCAATAAAATCCGTATGAACAAACTACTTCTATTAATCTGTTTCTTTGCAATTCCCATCGTAGCGTTTTCCCAGGACGATCTGTTAAAAGAACTGAACGCCATGGAACCGAAAACCACGAACTATACAACAGCCACGTTTAAAGGCACACGACTGATCAATCTTCACACTGTAGAAACCCTCAGCAAGGGATCGTTGGATTTCAGGATCTCGCACCGTTTCGGAGACATTGGCTCAGGGTCCAAAAACCTTTGGGGACTTGACGGACCGGCGACCTTGCGCCTCGGGCTCGACTACAGCGTTACCGATAGACTGGTTGTCGGTGTAGGGCGCAGTTCTTATCAGAAATTCTTCGACGGCTTCCTGAAATACAAGTTCATGCGGCAGGCAGAAAGCGGACCGAAGTTCACCATCGCCGGCGTCACCAGCATAAATCTGATCTCGGACGATGATCCAAATAAGGCTGTCACCGGAATAGACCGGTATCAATATTTCAGCAGCAGACTGTCTTACATGGCGCAAGCGCTGATCGCCCGGAAGTTCTCACCGGAATTGAGCCTTCAACTCTCCCCTACCTATATTCATTACAATATGGTAACCCGTGCGAACGACAAAAACGACATGGTTGCCGTAGGTATTTCCGGTCGCTACAAGTTTACACGTAGTGTCGCCATCACCGCTGAGTATATTCTACCGGTGACATCGTATACACCGATATCCGATCAATATTACAATGTCCTGAGCATCGGTTTCGATATAGAGACTGGCGGTCACGTGTTCCAGCTTTTCTTCACAAACGCTGGGGCAATTAATGAAGTCCAACTCATACCCTATACCAGCACCTCATGGCGCGACAAAGGATTCCGGTTTGGATTCAATATATCGCGGGTATTCCAGCTTTCGAAAAACCGCACAAAGAGCTGGTAACCAATAATTAACAATACGAACATGAGACTATACAGATCGATGGTCCTGGTTGGAATGATTACCGGGGCCCTTTCTGCCTCCGCTCAAAAGTATGTTTCCGAACGCGGCAACGTATCCTTTTTTTCAGACGCCGCCCTTGAAGACATCAAAGCGCTGAATCAAAAAGCCATCAGCATATTTAACACAACCACGAACGACATCGCATTCAGCATCACGATAAAAGACTTCCATTTCGATAAATCACTCATGGAAGAACATTTTAACGAAAAGTATATGAATTCAGACCAGTATCCTAAATCAACATTTCAGGGTAAGATCAACGGACTGAACCCCTCCCTATTGTCAGCGGCACAGGATGTCCGGGCCGAAGGAAAACTCACTATCCATGGTGTTACCAAAGATGTATTGATACCGGGAACGCTACAAAATATCGATGGAAAGTGGTTCCTGAAATCCAAATTTAAAATTAAACTGGAAGACTATAAGGTGGACATCCCGAAGCTGCTCTGGGAGAAAATTGCAGAGGAAGTAGAAGTCGCCGTTGACTTTGCATACAAAGCCGGGTAACAAGAGCTGCTTATTCGCCTTTATTCTTCATCATCATAAGTAGAGAATAAGCACCGCGGGTAACAAATGACTGATGTAATAATTTATCATTTGGAACCAGTATTTCCGTATAATCCCCCGCACTCTCGCCGACGCGCACCTCTACGATCTCAAACTGGCGGGTGCCGGCAACCCTGAACACATATTCTTTACCCTCATACAATACTAACGCGTCCGATGGGAGAACACTCGCTTTTACAGTTTCGATTTTCACATCCGCGTTCATATACGTCCCGGGAACCAATCGTTTGTCATAATTCTCAAAATGACAATGTACCTCTGCATTACGATCTTCAGAAATATCACGACCGATCAGCACAATCTTACAGATATATTTTCTATCGGGATCATTATTGGTATATGTCACCACCTCTTGACCAACATATAGTTTGTCCAGGTCCTTTTCAAAGACTTTCAGCGCGAGATGGATATCATCGGGGTCAATCAACTCGAACATCACATCGGAAGGTACGACGTATTTGCCGATGTTCACATTTACCTTCGAAACGAACCCATTAATTGGTGACCGTATATGGATTGCTCTACTGATCCGTGTCTCGCTTATCATACTGGTATCAATACCGACAAGCTGAAGCTTCTCAATCAATGCCGTAAACCTGACCTGCTCGTTGCGATATTCTGCCTCGGCCTGTTCGGATACCTTATCACTGCTTGCCTTTTGTGCATTCAGAGTTCTTTGTCGTTCGTATTCCTTCCCCAGCAAATTCAGCCGGATACTCGAGCTTAGGTAATCCTGTTGCAGCTGTATATACTGTTGATCCTCCAGCGTAGCGATTACTTGTCCTCGCTTTACAGGCATCCCTGGCAGCATTTCTGTAGCCGTCAGGTAGCCACCCAGGGGCACACTCACAGACACCAGATTTTGCGGCGGCACATCGATTCGTCCGTTTAGCTTTACTTCGGTAGAAAGGTCCCGCTGCTCAATCGTACCGGTGCCGATCTCTGCATTTTTTATCTGTTCTTCGGTCAGCGAAACTATATTCCCGTCCGCGCTACGATCCGTCAATTCCGGCTCAGTAGTTTTTCCCGCACAGGCTACCGCCGTGAGCACAATTGCGATATAGTATATCCTCTTCATTTATTCTCTATTAAATCTTTCCCGACAATGGTTATAATCAAATTAAAGGTTTGATTATCGTCGTACATCCGGTATCGGTACTATCACCCGGGTTTACGATCCGTTTCACGGCCGAACCCCTGCTCGAAGATTTCATATAAGACCGGGAGTATAAAAAGGGTGAGAAGGGTGGCTATAAGTAGCCCGCCGATCACGACGGTGGCGAGCGGCCGCTGGACTTCCGCCCCGGCCCCGTTACTCACGGCCATGGGCAGGAAACCGAGAGAAGCAACAAAAGCTGTCATCAGAACCGGCCTTAGGCGCGCTTCCGTACCGGTCAGGACAATTTCCTTTAAATTGCTCATACCCGCCCGTTTGAGGTTGGCAAATTCAGCGATCAATACGATACCGTTCAAAACGGATACGCCGAACAGCGCAATAAAGCCTACACCCGCGCTGATGCTGAACGGCATACCCCTTAAAGCCAGAAAAAAGATACCACCGATAGCCGATAACGGAATGGCGGAATAAATAAGCAACCCGTATCGCAGGGATTTAAACGCAAAATACAGCAACAGAAGTATCAACAACAGCGACACCGGAACGGCCACCATGAGACGCTGTTTGGCGGCATTCAGATTCTCGAAGGCTCCGCCATAGGTAATGTAGTATCCGGAAGGAAACCTGATCTGCTGTCCTACTTTTTTCTGGAGCTCCGACACAATGCTCTCCACGTCGCGGCCACGCACATTGAAGCCCACCACAATTCTTCTCCTGGTGTCCTCACGCTGTATCTGGTTTGGGCCGCTGCGGACCGCCACATCCGCTAGCTGATAAAGCGGCACCTGTGTGCCGTTGCGCATTGGTACCAACAAATTCCGGATATCGGCCAGACTACGCTTTTGATCTCCGCTTACACGAACTACGACATCGAATCGTTTTTCCCCCTCGAACAGCATCCCGGCGACCTGCCCCGCGAACGCCGTGTTCACGACCGCATTGACCTCGGCGATATTGAGATCATATTCCGCAATAGCATCCCGGTTGTAACGTATCACGATTTGCGGAACACCGCCCACAGCTTCGACATATACATTCCTGGCCCCGCGTATCTTACTGACAATCTCACCAAGCTGCGCGGCTGCGCCGGCGAGCGTATCCATATCCTCCCCGAAGATCTTACACACCACGTCCTGTCGGGCGCCGGTCATGAGCTCGTTGAATCGCATCTGTACCGGGAACTGAAAACCCGCGGTAATACCCGGGATCACAGCTAACGCCTTCCCCATTTTTTCGGCAAGCTCGTCGAAGGTATCAGCAGAGCTCCATTCATTCTTGGGCTTTAAGATAACCATCATATCACTGGCATCCATGGGCATAGGATCTGTCGGCACCTCGCCGCTGCCGATTTTGGTAACTACTTTTTCGACTTCGGGAAATTGTGTCTTCAGTATATGGGCCGCCTTCTGCGTGGTCGCTATCGTAACCGTGAGACTGCTTCCGGTTAGCACCCGGGTATCGACGGCGAAGTCGCCTTCTTCGAGAGCGGGGATAAATTCGCCGCCTAACGATGTCAACACGATAACCGCAAGGAAGAATAAACATACTACGGCTGCCAGCGCAGTTTTCGGAACACCAAGAACCTTACCCAAAGCCCTCCGATAAGCTTTCGCGATTTTAGCCATAATACGGTCTGAAAAACCTGGGGTATGACGGATATTCTTACTGAGAACCAGGGCACTCATCATGGGTATATAGGTGAGCGATAGAATAAACGCACCCATCAACGCAAAGGCTACAGTCTGAGCCATGGGTCTGAACATTTTTCCTTCGATTCCCTGCAGCGTGAATATAGGCAGGTATACCACCAGAATAATGATCTGACCGAATACCGCACTGTTCATCATGCGGCTTGCCGATTCGTTGACAGCTTTATCCATACCCCGTTGATCCATCCGGTTTATCACGGCAAATTCCTTATTATGGTTCAGTTTGTGCATTACCGATTCAACGATAATGACCGCGCCATCGATAATCAACCCAAAATCCAGCGCGCCAAGACTCATCAGGTTGCCGCTTACGCCGAACATATTCATCATTATAACCGCGAAGAGCATCGCCAGCGGAATAACCGAAGCAACAAGCAAACCCGCACGCAGATTTCCTAGAAACAAAACCAGCACGAAGACGACGATAAGAGCCCCCTCGATAAGATTGTGCTCGACCGTTCCTATGGCATTGTTTACCATCTTTGTTCTGTCCAGAAAAGGCTCTATCATAACGCCTTCGGGAAGAGTCTTCTGTATTTGAGCAATACGTTCTTTAACATTCTTTATCACTTCACTGCTGTTGGCGCCCTTGAGCATCATCACCACTGCGCCAGCCACCTCACCCTCGTCGTTGTAGCACATAGCGCCATAACGGGTGGCATAGCCCGTAGTTACATGCCCCACATCACGTACAAACAGAGGCTGTCCGCCTCCGATACGTTTGATTACGGTGTTGTTAATATCATCCGTATTCTCGAACAAACCCTGCGTTCGGATATAGAGTACAACAGGACCTTTCTCAATATACGCCCCTCCCGTGTTATCATTATTATTTTGAAGCGCCGTAAGAACGTCTCCTATCGTGATATTGTAGGAAAGAAGTTTATCAGGGTTGACCTCGACTACATACTGCTTGAGCATTCCCCCGAAGCTGCTCACTTCGGCCACCCCGCGCGCGCTAAGCAGCTGTCGCCGTACGATCCAATCCTGAATCGTACGCAACGCCATCGCGTCATAGCGTGATTCAAAACCGGGTCGAGGCCTAAGAACGTATTGATAGATTTCGCCGAGCCCGGTGCTCACAGGTCCTAGCTCCGGAATCCCTATTCCTGGCGGGATAAGAGACTGTATCTTCTGCAGCCGTTCGGAAACTTGCTGCCGCGCCCAATACACATCGACATCGTCATCAAACACAATGGTCACCAATGAAAGCCCGAACCTTGAAAAGCTTCGTATCTCCCGCAGACCAGCTATGTTAGCATTCGCCTGCTCTATGGGGAAGGTTACCAAACGTTCAATGTCGGTCGCGCCAAAAGAAGGCGCTGTCGTAATTACCTGAACCTGGTTGTTCGTGATGTCCGGCACTGCATCTATAGGAAGCCGCGTCAGTTCATATCCACCGAATGCTATCAGGCCAACGACAAAAAGACCTACGACAAGTTTATTATGGATAGAAAAAGTGATGATTCCGTTAAGCATCAGGACTGTTCAAATTGTTAATAAAAGCCGTGTATAGTCTATACTTAACCAGCGTGATTTGATCCATAAATCTAGTAAGAAAAATCCCCCGGGTGCGTTAGAAGAATTCTAAATAGCGATCCAGTTGGAGATCCATACTACAAACTACTTCGGGAGGTATCAGTATAGGAAACACATCGCAAATGCACTGCCTACGCTGCAGAATGGACATCTTTCTTAACAAACATCAGGAAGTGGAGACTAGTACCAGTAACCAATCCCTGAACCGCCCCCGAAGACACGCAGGCGAGAGCCATTACAGCAAAATTTAATCTGAAGGAACGGCTAGTCACTTATTAAAAGTCGAAAAGTACCAGAACATAGTTCGGTCCGGTTTTCTAACTCCTGAATTCGATTAACAGCGTGTCAATTCATAATTGATGTGATACCGCCAATAGCGGCAAAGAAAGCTGACAAATGTCTGCTTTCAACATGACAATAAGCATGTGCATACCGGTACGGGCAATCATACATTGCCACCATAACAAAACAATACCGGCGATAAACACATAAAATAAGAAACATGTTACCACAAAAAATGAAAGCCGCGGTTGTCCGCGCATTTGGCCAGCCATTGGCAATCGAAGAGATGCCCGTCAAAAGACCAGGGAGAAATGAAATACTGGTTAAAGTAATTACCTGCGGCGTGTGCCATACGGATTTGCACGCGGTCAATGGAGACTGGCCGGTAAAACCAATACTCCCCCTTATTCCCGGCCACGAAGGCCTTGGCTATGTGGCAGCACTGGGCGAAGGTGTGAATTATATCAAAGAAGGAGACATCGTCGGCGTACCCTGGCTGTACAGCGCGTGCGGTCATTGTGAACATTGTATAACAGGATGGGAAACGCTCTGCGAAAGTCAGCAGAACGGCGGATACAGTGTTGACGGAAGTTATGCAGAGTACGTCATTGCCGACGCCCGCTATGTAGGCCACCTGCCTTCGCGGATCAACTTCACGGCTATGGCTCCTATTCTATGCGCAGGAGTTACGGTGTATAAAGGTCTGAAAGAAACCGAAGTGAAGCCCGGAGAATGGGTAGCCATTTCGGGAATCGGAGGCCTCGGGCACGTAGCCGTACAGTATGCGAAGGCAATGGGTATGCATGTTGCCGCCATCGACGTTGCCGACGACAAACTGGAACTGGCCCGGAAGCTCGGCGCCGAGATTGTTGTGAACGCGAAACAACAGGATCCAGGTGAGTATATCAAGAAGGAAACCCAGGGTGGTGTTCATGGAGTTCTCGTAACAGCCGTATCGACAATTGCCTTCAAACAAGGGTTGTCAGTAATGCGTCGTAAAGGTACACTTGCCCTGAATGGTCTCCCCCCGGGCAGCTTCGATCTCCCAATATTCCAGACCGTACTTAACCGCCACACCATACGCGGATCCATTGTGGGCACCAGGAAAGATCTTCAGGAAGCTATCGAATTTGCCGTGGAAGGAAAGGTAAAAGCCACAGTGCATGCAGCCCGACTGGAAGATATAAATGCAGTGTTCGACGAAATGAAAAAAGGCGAAATTGAGGGACGCAGGGTTCTTGAAATTGCAACGCCGTAGAAGCTATTAACACAATAAAGAGATCCATGACAACATCATGGATCTCTTTATTTCCACGTCTATGATATCTACGTATAAATATCGGTACGGGTAACGAAAATCATATACGATACCAACAAGTGTCATTTATATATCAGCAAAGCGAGCTGATCTTTCGACCATCATTCAACTAAATAAATACGGGCATGAAAAGAAAATACTTCCTCCTGTCGTTATTGGCAACGCTCTTTGCAGCCGGAAACGTATTGGCTCAAGAGATCTCGCTAAAAACGGTGCAAGCCTTTATTAAAGGAACATCCACGTTGCATGACTGGGTTTATTACACTAAATATCCTTGTCAAAGGTGAATATGTAACACAGAAATACAAAGATTATCCGACAGCAGATATACTCAACGCCGGAAAATTCGATGGCTTTGTTATTCAAGGCTCCATAGCCTTTTAGCTCATAATGCCAAAACAAAAGGTGGAAGGTTCATATTGAGCCTTGCCGCCTTTTTGCATTCCATCAGATGCCGTGTTCTGCCGTGCCAGGTAATCACGGCAATATTTGCGTTATATACCCTCGAATAATGTGTACTGCTCCTGGAATTCTGGCGTTACCACATTCCAGTTAAACCGCTTGCGGATAGCATCAGTGTAATGAGAGATACCGGGTTCCTCGCCATGAACGGTAAAAACAATTTTAGGGCTCGATGTAAAATTGGCCATCCACCGGAAAAGCTCGTCCCTATCCGCATGACCTGACAATCCTCGTATATTCTCAACGCGACAGAATACAGGAACCGATTCTCCAAACATCCGGATATATTTTTTCCCATCCACCAGGTCTCGACCCCGTGTTCCAGTCGCCTGATACCCTGAAATAAGAACCGTATCCTGACGGCGCCGTAAACGATGGTAAAGGTGGTGTAGAATCCGCCCCCCAGCCATCATGCCACTAGATGAGATTATAATGGCGGATGATTCGATAGCATTAAGGGATTTGGAGTGCTCGACCGTTTTCACAAAGACAATCATATCGGTCTCCAGATGCTGCGATATTCCAGGAAGGGAAACTCCCATCCGGTGATATGCCGGAAACCTGGCATAAAGGTAAGTGGCCGAAATTGCCATTGGACTGTCCACATACACCGGAACGTTTGGTATACGCTTATCACGCATGAGCTTGTTGAGATAAAACATCAGAATCTGTGTTCTCCCAACGGCAAAAGCGGGAATAAGAACGATACCCTTCTTTTGAAAGGTCTCATTTATCACCTTCTCAAGCTCCGGCTCAACCTCTCTGCTATCGGGTGTTTTATCGGCATAGGTCGACTCTATGAATAAGACGTCCGTCTCGCGAACCGGCACAGGAGCATTCAATATAGGATCCTCAAAGCGACCAAGGTCACCTGAAAACGTGATCTTCTTTTTTTGCAAATCACCTTGAATATCAATTTCAGTAATAGCCGAGCCCAGCAGATGGCCCGCATCTCTGAAAGTTGCGCTGATCCATGGATTCACAATGAACCGCTCTCCATACCGGCACGATTTTACCAGGGGAAGTACATGCTCGACATCCTCACTTGTATACAGTGGTTTGGGATCCGAATGCCTGGAGTATCCTTTGTGCCGCGCATAGTCCGCCTCTTCTTCCTGAAGCTTGGCCGAATCCCGCAACATAAGCTCCATCAACCCCTCGGTCGCCTCCGTACAAAATATCCTGCCCCTGAATCCTTCCCGAACAAGCCTGGGCAGATAACCGGTATGATCGATGTGCGCGTGGCTTATTATCACCGCGTGAATATTTGCCGGATCTACCGGAAATTCATCCCAGTTCTTGAGTCTAAGTTCCTTGAGCCCCTGAAACAGGCCGCAGTCGAAAAGTAATTGGTAACCGCCTACATCCAATAGATAACGTGAGCCCGTTACCGTTTTTGCGCCACCTAAAAATTTCACTTTTACATTCATATTTGTTAGTCGTTAGCCATAAAATGTACTGACCTTTAAGTCTTTTTCATACGCTTTTATTGGTTGAAAAACTGACATAATAAGGACACAAACACGTTCAAAGACATTTGCGAAAGTCATACAGACCATACTATTTCACCACAACCTGATTACCCGCTGGAGACAGCTTCACATTAGAACGCGGCAAAGTTTTCAGCATCCTTGCGATCACCTTGTCTATATCACGCTCCAGACGCTCGCCACACAGTTCCTCGAGAATACCAACAGCACGCGCCCGCCAGATCAAACAATCGCGCCTGGCGTCTACAATGTCGATGATCAACGTACCCTGCGTATAGTAATACGGATCACGCTCATTGTGAAACCAGTAGGTACTGGATTCATAATCATAGGACTCGGTAGTCTCTACCGACTTGTCTTCTATGATAACATGATAATGTAGCCGCAATCCTCCTCCTGAATTAACCATCTGATATCCTTTTGACAGCATGACAGCATCTACCGATGAACGTATCCGCGCGTCCGTAAGAGGCGAATAATACGTATGCATTTTGTCTTCGCTCAAGGGCCGGAAACCGTCCCAGGAATATGAGCCATAATTATGGACAGGAAAATCGAAATCATCTTGCACGGCTACCTGTGCCCTCGGGCTACAGCTTGCGAAAACGATCAGCACGAATACAATATTTTTCATATCCTCATATTTCTGGAAATATCGACGTCATGCCCACTTATAAAAATGACAATCACACAAGCGCGATATGATTAAAATCATACTTTGCCGTTTTATGACCGATGTCGTTATACTTATTCAGCTAAAAAATACCATACCCATCCATGTGCGATACTATACATGTACTTATCTCCAGGATGTTCTTGGATTTCATCAGGATATCTACAGAAAAGATGGTGCCGTACTACGAATTTTTTCGAACTCTGCCACACCACGCGCTATGCCGATGGCCTCATTTTTTCTACCGGCTTTCGATTCTATATCAACGGAAAACGCTGAGCATATTCTGAGCTCATCGCGCTTCCCTCGTTTGTTAAAAAAATATTTCACCTCAGCCTCAAACAGCGCCCGCAAGATCAAAGGCATGTATGAATTCATTTAATTGCTCATCGTATACATGCAGCATTTGATAATCGATGTTCCCGGCTGCCGGCTTATCCTGTGTAGCTGGAAGGTCGTTAACAGACAACTGCACATGCGCTTGGGGGTTCTTCCCCATAACGAAAACCAGCTCACGCTCTATTTTATCTTTCTGGCCTTTCGCGCCACTGCACAACGAGATAAAAGAATACTGATTGATCATTTCCTTTTCCTTCATCATAAATGAAACCAGCGGGGCGGCAATTTGTCCGGCCCATATCGGAGCAATAAATATCACGTGGTCATAATCTGCCAGGCAAACATGAACACGTCTCACTGCCGGCTTCCGGCGAAAGATGATATCAAGAAAAATTGAAAAGCCGGTTCGCCGTTTAATGGTCTCAATCCGGAAGCGTTCGCAATTGAGGCGTCTGGAGAGATATACCGCCAGGTTGGCATTGTTATTAGTAAACGAATAATATACGATCGCGTTTTTCATGAACTTAATATTTAATGTCTAAGTTGGAATAGATCGTCAATAGATCGTATGCTCGAATTCATAGCTCTTGAACCGCTCGAAGGCGGCCTTTTCCAACGCTTCACGTTGATTGGGATGAGCAATGGCAATAAGTGCTTTCGCGCGCTGACGCATGTTCTTGCCATAAAGGTCGGCAATACCATATTCAGTAACCACATAATGCGCGTGAGCCCGGGTTGTTACAACACCTGCCCCTGGCGTAAGCGTGGACACAACTCGGGAAATACCCTGCGACGTAAAATGAGGCGTTGCCGCACCACCCTGTATAAATACACGGCTGCACGATTGAATCGCCTTTACAGCCTCTTCACCGGAAATGTATCGCTCTGATTTCATACCTTAAACTTGATTTGCATATGTAAACTCGTACATCGGCCGTAAACATCAAATGATCATTAGCATGCATCGGGTATGATTAAAATCATCGGCGGAGACACAAAAGTTTTTAAAGCATAGTATCAAGGTGAATATCACCGCTTTTCCATACTAATAAATGACCAAAAACATAGCGCCTATATGATACTCATCATTCTAAGAAATGCATGCTAACCTGGAGATCCGACGATGGTTACGCTCGATGTCTGCGGTGATATCCTTTTACTGTCAGATATATACCGACACCCAGCAACAACAATACAGGGAGAAGGAAAAGAAAGCCATCGTCGGAGTTTACGACAACCACCTGATACGCAGGAAAAAACATCCTGAACAAACCCAGCAGGACAAAAAACCATCCTACGAGTGTGATTATCACAGGCCATGTAAACTCCCATACCGTGTAGTAGCGAACAATAGCAACCCCGGCGATAAACAAAAACATGCCGTTCTGATAAATATTGATTACAGTATTTTCTGACAGGATATGAGCGTTTTTTATCTCCGATAATGTCAGAACAATTAACACAGGTCCGATTAAGCCAGCCAGCTCTTTTGACCGCAACATTTGTTTTCTTCTAAAGCTCTCGTCCATAGAACCATCGCTGCTAACCGCAGCGTTTAAATTAGCTCTGCCAATAACACAACGAATCGGCGAATACGAAATGATTTTAATCAGTCGGAGGCCATCCGCCTCAGACTTACCGCTGCTTTCGATTTCGACCTTATCAAGCAGTTGCTAAGTCAACCTGCTACTGGTTTCTCACCGAAGACGTATAGACACCAAAAAGCCCTTAAATAGAGAAGTCTTAGTACCATTCCCGACTTTTATCAACCCTCCTTTTTCCACCGGGTGGAAGGTTTTCCCATCGTTAGAATGCAGAGTTCCGATTTATACGTCTAAATGCCCGTTTAAGCATGGTTAGACGCATGGCTTATCGTTTGCGGTACTGTTCATAGTACACGATAAACTCTATAATCATGACACTGAATCTATTCAGCTCCAAAAAACGGAACGACGGCGTGGAGCAATTTGATAGGTTGAAGCAGCAGATGCTGCATGCCACAGCGCTGATCTCCACGCTTCAAAAGGGTGATGCCGGATTTATACTATCAGAACAACTGGCCCATACAGCGTTGGGGGAATCACTGCAGTCGCTTAAAATACATCTCGACCAGGTAGCGAAGGAAGAGAGCCAGCGCAATTGGACCAATAATGGACTGGCAAGTTTCTCTGATATACTTCGGAACAAACAATCGCTCGACTTTGAAAGCCTTACGAACGAGATTCTGAGGCAGCTGGTAATTTACCTGGAAGTCAACCAAGGCGCGATCTTTATAATGGAGGGAGATAGCCCGGAGAATACTTATCTGCAAATGGTAGCCTGTTACGCATACAATCGCAAGAAACATCTGAATAAGCGTGTAGAAATCGGCGAAGGCCTGGTAGGGCAATGTGTATTGGAAAAACAGCCTTGTTACATGACCCAGGTACCACGGGATTACGTCAATATCACATCCGGGTTGGGTGAAGCTACGCCTTCATCGGTCTTCATCTCGCCATTGATCATAGGCGATAATGTTTTTGGCGTGATCGAGATAGCCTCTTTTCATATGCTGGAAGCCTTTAAGCAGGAATTCATGCTCAAGCTCTCGGAAAATATTGCAGCGACGATAAAAACCGTTAAAGAGAACGATCGCAACATAGTATTGCTGAGGTCAAGCCAGCAGCAGGCAGAGGAGTTGAAGGCGCAGGAAGAGGAGCTACGGCAAAACATGGAAGAGCTGGAAGCCACCCAGGAAGAGATGAGTCGTAAAAGCGCGCAGTTGGCCAAGGCTACGGCCGAGACACAAAGCCTCATCAGGGGTATCAATGAGACTATGGCGACTATCGAGTTCTCACCAGACGGAAAAATTCTTACGGCCAATACCAAGTTCTTGCAGACCATGAATTATCAGCCGGAACAGATCATAGGGAAACATCACCGTATGTTCGTGCCCGAAGATGTGCTGGCATCTGATGAATACAAAACTTTCTGGACACGGTTGGCTGCCGGACATTCCATCAATGGCGTATTTCGCAGGCGTGCTTCCAGCGGGAATACAGTGTGGCTCAATGCCATCTATAATCCTATAGTGGATGAAGCGGGCAAAGTCCTCAAGGTGATCAAGCTGGCAAACGACATCACGTCCGAGCAGGAACTGTCGGCCGAAAACAAGGCGGTGCTTCGTGGAATCAACGCTTCAATGGCCGTTATCGAATTCTCAACCGAAGGCATCGTACTGGATGCTAACGACAACTTTTTGCTAACCATGGGCTATACGCTTGCCGACATCAAGGGATCTCATCACAGCAAGTTCATGCCGGCCGGAAAAACAGAAACTGAAGAGTATCGCGACTTCTGGAGACAGCTTTCCACCGGCGAGGCAGTGAAAGGCATATTTGAAAGGGTCTCGTCATCGGGCCAAACCGTGATGCTCAACGCCATCTACAACCCGATCTTCAATGCAGAACATAAAGTCATCAAGGTAGTAAAATTTGCCACAAACCTTACTCAATACCTGAATGCGAAATGATAAGTATCTGGACTCACACCACCAGCGAGACCGGCAGACCCTTTAATTATAAAATACAAGGTGAAATCACCTCCATAATAGTAGGCTGCGCATTCTCCTTTGTGATAGATTGGTACAGGCGTTTTTATCGAAGTACAGTAGACCGCACGTCTTGTAATGAGGAATGAGACGTTTGTTAACAAGATTATATATTGTTTTTTTTTCAACCCGGTCACTCGCAAAGCAAGATCTATGCGATTATCATAATGTTGGTCGGCATTCTTTTAACCTGATGTATAGATTGATTTGATTTCAAACAAAAGTCTTTCAATTCTATCCAATCGATCTCCTGGAATTTCAAACGGATTTGGTTGTTGGGGTATCATTGGCACATGGGGATCGACGCGCACTTTTACAAAATCTCAAATAAGTTAATTGCCCGTCACATAAATCTCGCATCTGCGGGGCGTTTCTTAACAGATCACCATAACGTTGGCTACGATTTGAAAGAAAAAAGCCGCTTTTTGTTCAAAAAAGCGGCTTTTTCAATGTGAGCCCAGAAGGGTGCGATCCTTCGACCCCCTGATTATGAGTAATAGAAAAACCCCGAAATTTCGCTGGAAAAGGCGTTTTTGGGGAGGGATGAGGTGCAAAAAGGCGCATTCCATAACACTGGTGCATAAACACCAAAGTATCCAATCAATATTGCTTGCAATGTTTAAGTCCAACAGCAAGTAAAAAAATCGGTACCTAAAGCTTCAAGCCAGAGGCAAAGTATCGAAACTAGTGGGGGGATTTGAAGCTATAATACAGAGTTACTGCTAGAGGAGATTCAAACTCCTTTAGCCCCACAAAACCGTAACTCGACATTATACCATCAAATCGAAGGGATCAAAACAGCTAGGTTCACCGCCAGATCGTAATGTCTCCAATCTCCTTTACAGAATAAGAACAATCCTTTTCAATTAACCGCTAACGTCACAATAAGCATTTTTTATTGCTAAATTAGATCGCATTATTTATATTAGATATCAAATGCCCATCTTATGCTGTTTCCAGCACAAGGTGGGCATTTGCGCGTTTGAAAGAATACCACTTTTTTCAGTCGAAGACGGTGATCTCTGCCCAACGACAAGAAACGCGTGTATTTGAATGTAATACTCGATACTCCTATCAAAGAATCTCGAATATGCTACGTATTCTTCATCTCACGGATTTTCACTTAAATGACAGTACTTTAAAGGATTGGAAAAACTTCATCAAACAAGCCCTCATTGCAAAACTCGACAAAATTCATAATGAAAGACCGCTTGATATCATAGCGTTTACCGGCGATCTCATTGATAAAGGAGGTATGAAATTCAGCGGCGCTGACAAAGCTTTTGCCATATTCAAAACAGAGGTGATTGATCCGCTCTTAACTAGATTTGCGCTGCCACCTCAACGTTTCATGATGGTACCCGGGAACCATGATATGACACGCGATAGCGATAGTGAATTAGCCGAATTGGGTGCCCGCGAGCTATTAAAAAATCATGAAAAAGTTCGTCCATATCTCACGACTATCCTCCAAAAGGGAAATCAAGAGGGCATAAAGCGTTTACATTATTACAAAGAATTTGAGAAGACTTTTTATGAAAATATACCTGAACAGAGTGCCTACATTACACCTTTAGGATCATCATTCAAGATTGAAATAGGGAGTGAATTAATAGGAGTATCTTGCATAAACTCTTCATGGCGTTGCTATGACGACAACGACAAGGGGCGATTAGTGATAGGGGAAGATCAATTTATGGATTGCTATAACTTTATACAGGACTGCCCCACTCGAATACTTTTAATGCATCACCCATTTGACTGGTTAATAGATTTTGAAAGAGCAAAGCTAACAAATCACGCAACCAAGTTTTTTGACATTCTTCTAACCGGACACGTACATGAGACAGATACCAGCTTAAGAACCACGGTCAATGGAGGCTTATTTATAAATATCGCACCCTCGGGCTTGAATAACATACAGTCTGATAGCCGGACTTTTAGTAATGGATTTAGTGTTATTGACCTTAATAAAGCACTCCACAAAATCGACTGCCATTATTGGAGATACAATCACAAACAAAATGCTTTCGTGCGAGACACCGATGCTGCCGATGAGGGCACTTTAACTGTGGAATTACAGCCGATCTCAAGAGAAAAGAGAGCGAAAAATGTAAAACGCATTAAGGTTATCATATATCGTGAACAAAAAGAACAGCACTTTATCTGCCGACCAGCTACGAGTGTAGAAGTAGACTTACTATATAACGATTTCATCAAATTATTTGGGAACGATCTTATGCCACCGGATACACTCAAAGATATCCATAAAAAAAACGCAAATACAGTAATGGTAATAGTACCAGATGATGACACCGATAATATAAACACTGAGCGAATAGGTTTCTTTGAATTTTTCCCTCTTACAGAAGACGGCGTTTCGATGCTCCAAGCGGCCGATGGCAGGTCTATGAATTCTTCGCACATCTGCGATCCATCCACCAATTCAGAAAACTATTACATAGCGAGTATAGGGGCTAGTCCGAAGTATAAAAACGATGAGTTCAAAAAAGGTTATATAATGAAATTATTCCGAGAATACCTGTTAATTAGTAACAAGTATACGCCCCTTAATTTATTTGCGAGGCCTGTATCCGAGGACGGTCTTCATTGGGTGACAAAGGAAGGATTTAAAAAAATCCAGCAAGATAAATTAGACCGCGATTCAGTATGGAAATTAGTCCTTAAAAAAAATGATCTAGGATATGAAGGGAACCACATTGGCAAAAAGAATTGAAAAAATTGATAATCTTATCGGAATCTGGCGGTTTCGCGAACTTAATAAAAAACCTGTATGGTGCGCTACCTTTGTAATTGACGGATACTATTATGACGTATATGGAACCTATTCGGTAATCGAAACGCTAGATATGGTGGAACAGAAAATCGCCAAAGCGAAATCAAAAAATAAAATACCTAATTCTCAAACTACATCAAACGCTTCTAAGAGGAAAGTTGGAACACGGATAAAATAACGTGTTTTTCATCATTAGTTTAATGTATGCAATTAACGATCCAAAGGCTTATGAAAATATTATAATAGTCTTTCTACTTTCGTACCTAGTCAAATCAATGGCCAAGGTGCATGCCTTGACACAAACTGTCAGCCGATTTTTCTAGTTTATTCCTCGAACCTAACATTGATGCCATCATAGCAACGAACAGTAATATATCACTAAATATTGGCCAGCCGGCATCCATTGTTTCATTATTGAACAATCCGATAAAACCGATCTTTTTTTTGGGAGCTGGTGCATCCAAACAATCCGGAGTTAAGTTAGTGGTAGAGATTGTAGAGGAAGCTGCCAAGTGGGCTTACTGTAACCAGCACGGCCTTGACTTCAATGACCCCAGAGTAACGATGAGTGACTGGAACAAATGGCTGCGGAGTTTTCCCTGGTTCACGGAAGATTACAGTGTATTGTATCCGGTAATAATTGACAAGCTCCTGAATCCCAGGCAAAACAGGAAGGATTTTTTCCTCCGCGTTGTCAACCCTGAAGTGCCACCGAGCAAGGGGTATGAGATTCTTTGTCAGATAATGCACCTTCAGCTTGTTAATACGATCTTGACTGGAAATTTTGATAACTGTCTGCTGGAAGCAAAGAGTCAGGTTAGAAAGCCTGCCTTTATTCAATCGTTTAAAACGCCTTCTGATATCGCCACTTTTTCGTATGCTCCCCGGCACGGTCAACTGGTTTACTTACACGGTTCCGTTGAACACTACACGGATCAGAATATCGTCAGCGAGATTCAGAACCTTAACCCGGCTTTGGTCGAAGCAATAAAGCCAACGCTGAAAGATCACCCTCTCGTTGTCGTTGGTTATCGGGGCTCAGAGCCGTCCGTAATGAATGATTTGTTCATTAATAACCTGAGCTACACAAATAATTTCCATCAGGGAATTTATTGGTGCTTTCTTCGCAAGGAACTCGAACTGATTCAGGAAGGCAAGCAGGAATTGCCCCCGATTCTACGTGACCTGATTACAAAAACACAAGCTAATTTTCAGGCTATTCCCATTGATGGGTTTGACGAACTGATGACGAAAGAAATATGGGGACGCCTTCAGGCCACAGAGATTGACCTAAAAGCTAAACCGATCTCCATCGTTTCTGATAAAGACACATCGCTTTCTTATGATTCATCGATCATAGCTCAAAATACAATCGGGCCGGTTGAATTAGCAGTCATTCGGGAACGTATAAAGAACTACAGTGAACGCCTACGGATCAAAATATACGATGAAGATTGGTGGCTGTACCAGCAAATGGTTAGGCTTAGCGTAGTAAAAATGGTTCAGAAAGATACCTATGAACTGACCTCGTCAGGTATTCTTCTCTTTTCATCGAAAGCACAGTCTTTCATTCCCGACAGTTACACAACGCTGAAATTCATAGGCGAACCGGAATGGTTGAAAGAGATCACATCATTTTCTTTAGACACTGACCTGGCTCAGGAAAATTTCTCATCCGGCAGTGTAGAGAAAAAGATAGGTGGCAACTTATGGAATCAGCTTAATGACATTACTGACGCCTTGACGCTGATTAACAGCCCCTTCAGGTTAAAAGCAGAGATTTCCGAAAATGTATATCCATATCCAACCTTGGCACTCAAGGAAATAATTGTGAACAGCCTTGTTCATAGAGACTACTCTATTAAAAAACCCGTGGTTGTCGAAGTATTTCAGGATCGCCTGATCTTCAAGAGCCCTGGCGGGCTGATCGAAGAAGTTAAAAGGCAAGTCACGGATTCTCTGGAAGAAGATATTAAGAAGGGACGAAAAGGTATAAAGGGCTACCGTAATCCCGTGCTTGCTGACCTGTTTTACGGTGCTGGCGCGATGGATAAGGAAGGTTCCGGGCTTTCGGATGTAGTCAAGCAAGTCACTAACAACGGATCGGCTATTACGTTCGGTGCCACCGAAGATGAAAGTGAGTTCCATGTTGAGATTTTTCGCAGGATTGAAGAAGTTGATGAGACCACCCGGACCGCCACGCCTTTGGTGGTTAATGAACCAAGCCGTTTTGCAGGCAATTTTCTGGAAGTAATGAAGCTGCCTGAGAAGATTTTCCACGCTGCTACTGGGCTTCGTCATAGGAAAGACATTCATCCCTCAAAAAATGATCAATGGTTCCCTCACTTTCTCCTTCATCGGGACAGGCTGTGGTCATTTTATGACCTCGAGAATCCAAAACATAACCTGACTCAGTTTATTGAACAAGGTACCCTTGAGGAAATGAGCGTTGAAGAATTTATCGAATTGAATAATGGTACGCGTGAACTGGTAAGAATGCTGAATGACTGCATTGCCGACCATTTTTTTTCAATAGGGCTTCGTGTAGATACGGCAAAGAAACGTGCCTATTTTACTAAAAACTACGATGGTACGCCGAAAGAAATCAAGTACCAGGCAAGATTAAAGAAAGCAACGCGGACAGTCGCAAAGCCGAGAACAAATAAGGTGACAGGCAAAATTTATTACTGGGAGCACAAGTCTCTATGGTATAGCTTCGAACGAATTGGTCAAAATTGGTATCTGTTCATAAACCCTTCCTATATATTCACGATTGATGGAGTAAAGCTGTTGTTAAAGTCGGAACGTGTTAATATCCTTTCTACAAAGAGAGCGAGCAGGGATTACAACATGACCATACATAACGACATCACGTTTTGGGCAAATTATATTTCCCAGAGTGAAGATGGCGCATTTCTGTTACGGCCTAATCTCCGTAAAGACGTTGACGAGAAATCTATCGTTGTACCTGAAATAGTGTTATCCTCAAAATTGCCTGTCGTTATTATGCACGATGTGTTGATTGGCGGGGAATATGTCGAGCCTGATGAGGTTGAAGATATTGAAGATGTAGAAACAGAGTTAGAACATTTAGCGGAAGATCAACAAACCGAAAATACTGATGGCAACTAATGTGGATATAGTCCAGCTTCCCGATCCACATTTGGAGTTTGGCGGTGTCGGAGAATTCATCGACCCTAAAGAAGGGCTCAAACAGGGCGGGCCTTTTGATCTCAGGTTCGGCCTTGCCAGAAGGCAAACGATCAACGTTGGCTTTGTAGGTGATGAAAAGATGATTGAAAAAGGTATCAGGTGGCTGGAATTGTGTAAACAACCCATCGAATCCAAGATGGCCAACACTGCCCAATACCCCAACTATCCTGGGTTCAAGCAGGTCTTTCGTTCTGACATACAATTTAGTCCACGCTGGAACTTTGTAATAAGTGATGAAGCTCTTCACGGAGCGTTGGGCGCACACAAACGTCCTGATACGTTTAAACAAGTACTGACACTTTTCACAGGTGGCATTGAGCATTTGTCAAAAATAGATACCGTCAAACCGGATGTTATTTTTTGTTGCTTATCCAGCGAGGTTATTGATAAATGCTGGAGCATCGTAAATGAAAAGGTAAAACTTGAGGATAAAAAGAAAATAAAAGCATTAGCTAACCAACTTAGTCTGTTCTCACTGGACGATTGGATAAAGGAGCCAATTGAAGAACAGGAGGAAGATATATTAAACCGTGATTTCAGGAGAGCTCTGAAAGCAAAGGCAATGCGGTTCGGCATCCCGATTCAGATCGGAACCGATAATCTCTTCCTCGATCTTCTCAAGAATCAAGATAATTCTATCCGTGCATGGAACAGCAATATCGCCTTATACTATAAAGCCGGTGGAATTCCTTGGAGACTTCGCGGAGAGGGTGTCGAAACATGTTACGTTGGAATAAGTTTCCATCACCTGTACACCACGCACGGTAAACACCTTGTGAGATCGTGTATCGCTCAGGCTTTCTCCTCAGATGGAGAAGGCTTCGCGATTCGTGGAGTAAACGTTCCATGGACGGAAGAACAAGGTATGAACGTTCACCTGACCGAAGATCAGGCTTTTCAATTAGGTGAAAGAATATTAGGGGAATATCAATATAGAACAGGCAGTACGCCACTCAGGATTGTGCTTCACAAAACAACCATGTTTGATGGAGCAGAAAAGGCCGGACTTTATGCAGCACTTAACAATGTCCCTATTGTGGAACTTGTCAATCTTGCCCCGACAGAGTTTCGGCTTGTCCGGTTCGGTCTTTATCCTCCCATGAGAGGTACCCTGTGTCAAATCAATGAAGACTCAACCTATCTGTTTACTACAGGCTTTATGAAAAGCCTGAGCACGTATCCTGGTCCGCATATTCCTGTTCCGATCCAGATAAAAACAGATCCCGATAGAGAAATCGACGTAGTCAGGGTCGCTTCGGACGTTCTAGCATTGTCTCGGATGAACTGGAATACCGCCAGCATTACGGGTGGCCGCCCGGTAACATTGCTTTTTTCAAGACGGGTTGGAGGAATCATGGCTGAATACGGTGATGATACTCCCCCGTCTTCTCTTCGTTTTTACATTTAAAATCTTTGGCGACACGAAGACTTGGATAAGTGGCGAATGTACGAACGGGTTCTTAAAAGTAACCGATAACAGAACGAAACGATTTATTTAGATGCCAGCCCCCAGATTGATTACAAGTAATAAATCTTACGCTACAGCGATCTTCAAACTTAGGTTTGTCTGGAGATTGAAATCGCTACTCTCTAATGTATTTACACATTTTATCAATTAACGATGTAATACTCTCAAGTTCCTCTATTTGAAAATGTAATTTATCAGAGTGAATATAATCATTTCGAGAATCGGCTAATCTCCTTAACTGTAAGACTTCTGAGTAAGGCCTAGTGGAAAACTTAAAATAATCAATTGACAACGCAGCTTGAACATGAAACCATCCCGGAGACTCGTTTTTATATTCTGGAAAAAATTCACCAATATTCTCCAATTTATTTCTTTTAATTTGATATCTATCTAACCGTAATTCGTCAATTCCTAAGACGTACCTATAACCGCTATCACTTTGTCTAAGGTAATAATTTCTAAAAAGTTCCAGAAAATTATAACAGGACAGAAAGGCCATATCGATTGTCTCCGCTTTGTTAATGTCTATCAGTGCAATAGATGCCCTAATGACCGCCAACTGAGATTGTAAGGTCTCGATGAAATTCAGATATTCACCCTCATCACCAGAGGACTGCGCAGATAGATCCGCCTCAACGCGCGTATATTTGTTGAATAATTCCTTTTGAAATCTATATTTGAGCTGTTCTCTTAATGTCGCAGCGAGCCTCTTAATAGAAATGATTGATTCTGCCCCTTGGTTAAAATCTGGGAATTCCTTAAATATAAAACCATCTGCACCAAGACTTTGTAGCTCAAGGATATTCCATGCTTTATTTGATGCCGTAAAGACTACAACTCTGATCCCGGGGTTAATTTTCTTAACAGATTTTAGGATTTTGTATCCAGTGAAGTCAGTAACTAACGCCATTTTTTTAAAATCTGAATCAGATAGACGTAAATCCAAAATAATAATATCAGGATTAGCGCTTCTAACCATTGCCAAGCAGTTCTCGATGATTTGACTATCGGTTAAATTGCTAAATACAAATTCACAAGCCGAAAATCCATTATATAGATTAGGCGAGCCGGTAAGAAACTCTTTCATTATTGCACTCCAACCGCTACTCCACTCATCATCAATTAAAAGAATGTTTCCCTTTTCAGCGACTCGAAATCCTAAATTTAACTTATCAATATTAGTTACAGGAAAACTAGCTAGCAAATACTTATAGTATAACAAGCTTTCAATTTTTTCCTTCACTTTTAAAACCGATCCACTTTCCTTTATTCCAAGAGCCCTACTCCATCTCAGTATACTCCACTCATTTGCTACAGAATGATGTGATTGATAACCCGCAGGCGGTGGAATAGTAATTCTCCTTAAAAAACTATCAAAATCATTCAACCCTTTTAACTTTCCATCTTTCGACCTACTTAATATTTTATCAAATGACAACCGATCCTCATTACTAACGTAAATTCCCTCAGTGAACAAAATAAAAGGCAAAGATAAAACTTTACCTAAATATTGAATATCATCCTCCGCGACTAAGATAATAGGCAAATGTGTCTTACAACCTAGCGAGGAAGTAAGCCTTATATGATATGCTATCCTGAGCCCCACAGCCTCCAAATAGTTCTGAGTTAGAAAAACTTTAACAAAACAAATATCCGCCTTAAGAAGTTTTTCTCTAAGAATCCCCGACTCTAATTCATCGGATATATAAAAATCAATATCTATCTCACTCGACGGAACAATAAACTCAAATTGCTCACTCTTCAAAAAATAATTATCATCAGTAAATGACGTATTATTGGCATGGATCAGTAGTTTATTCATAGGCAATCATTAATCAGTTCACTCAAAACTGCAAGCAATCTATCAACTCCATCCACTGGTAATTTGGCGGTTTCACTACTCTCCAAGTAGGCCAACTCTTTAAATTTAACTAAATCGGACTTCATCAATGAATTAATTCTCAAATCATTTATGCGATTCACCTTACCTTTATTTCTCGCAACAATCAGCTGATCTCTTAGTTGCAATAACAAGCTTAATCTCCACCTTTCACCAAATTGCAAGAGTAGAAGGTTCACACTTCCACTCCGAAGTTCATTAATAAATAATTCAAGATGTTTAGAGTAGAAATCCTTTGAGTTAATACTTAGAAATGGAAAATCAATATCATTGAAATAAGCAGAAGAGATTCCCCCTGAAAAGAATATTAGCGGTCTCTTTTTCTCTTTGCAATACCGTTTAATAACTTCTCTTTGCTCGATGGCTAACGCTGATCTATGACAAGCAATACATTCAAAAGATTGAACAAGACTTAAATCGTTCCCTTTTAACTGCTGGATTAGATCATCAAATTCTTGACCACTAATAACTTTCACCTCGGGGATCTTATCAAAAGATAAATTTGACAAATTTTCCAATCTACTAATCCTATCCTCTATAATAGCCAATCGCATTATTTATAAAATTTAAACACATGCTTGAATCCATCGGACTTTTCGATCTTCTCAATTAATGTCTGTTCTTTTTCTGAAGACAAAAAGTTTATTCTGTAATTCCCCTCTAAAAATCTTGACTCTATACTCCAGTCACATAGATTTTTCAAATATTTACTTACCTCCGCAAAATCACCACTTTTCAATTGGAACTTTCGATCTTCAAATGACTTCCCGTCATTGAACGAATTCTTATGCAAAATTTCCAAAACTAAAAACTGAGGAGTATCAATAGTTACCGAATAACAGACATTTTATGCTGTG
>Ga0247762_1000135_pt1 | contig 30151 bp, 20 predicted proteins | sample UWRJL081202R4_FD_181016 | JGI IMG/M metagenome (GOLD analysis project Ga0247762, IMG submission 181016) | Plant litter microbial communities from Arlington Agricultural Research Station in Wisconsin, United States - UWRJ-L081-202R-4 | ecosystem: Environmental > Terrestrial > Plant litter >...
ACACCGATATTCGAGCGGTATACCTGTGAAATCTTGAAATCTTTTACCGTAGAGTTCAGGGTATACGAAGTATTTGCTGCACCATTGGCCGGAATATATGCTGTTACGTCAGGAGAGAAAGGCATGTTAGCCAGTGTGGCCTGATCGGTAATAGTCATCGTTCCGAAAAGCACGCCATTGTTGCTTAGCTGGTTTGACAGCCATACGAATGGAACACGACCTGTAAAGATACCGGTACCACCACGTACTGTCGTACTACGGTCGCCTTTCACATCCCAGTTAAAGCCTACACGGGGAGAATAGAGAGGCTTGGCATCGGGAAGTTTGCTTACGTCGATCTTCTCGCCATCGCGGAAGGTGAGTGACTCTGCATTTTCGTTACGCAGACCGGTAGTGTTCCAGATCGGAAGATCTACCCGCAAGCCGTATGTCAGCTTGAACTTTGAAGTAACAGCCCATTCGTCCTGTGCATACAAGCTGGCCTGAGATGCGTTCAGATAAGCCCAGGGAAAAGCACCACCGGGAAGCGCTGAGTAACGCAGAATATATTTCGATGCGTTGTTAACCTTATCGTTAGGATCTGTAGCATCATTGATAAATTCATTTACACTATTATAGGTGTACTGACCATAGTATTGCTGAGCAAAACCGTTCTTGAATTTATAGAACTCGTTAGATGTACCTACAGTAATGGTGTGCGCGCCCAGGTATGCAGTAAAGTTGTCAGCAAATTGGAACAGATTGGTGTTCAGCACGTTATTCGCACTAAATGTTTCATAACCAAAGGTCGTGTAGAAGCTGTTGGCGTTGGCAATATCAACGGTCGGAAAAATACCACCGTCGCTATCACGGAAGTCGCGGAACGCGGAGTAGCCGACATTGAAATTGTTTGAGTACTTGCTGCTGAAAGTACTGTTGAGTTCGGCAATAACCGAATTCATATTATTATTGATAATGTAGTAGGCAGCTTTGTAAGGCATACCGTCCACACCAGGGCTACGGGTAGACGTAGCTCCGTTGCCAGCAAGACCACCACTGCTGCTAGGCACCACATCACGGTGCGACTTCAGGTAGTTATACTTGATGTTGATCTTGTGCTTGGCGTTTAGATTGTAATCCAATTTCACGGTAAACTTATCACTGTACGTATTCAGGGAGAAGTTTTCGTAAGGACCAGCATTGTAATTGAATTTATTGGCCAGGAAAGATTGAATTTGATCCAGGTCTGTTGATGTAGCGCGAGAAACGTTAGCACCTGTATTACCGTCACGGGAAGCTACAAAGCTTGATGAAGGCTCGTCGCGACGTTCAATCTCACCATTAACAAAGAAAAATAGTTTGTTCTTGATGATGGGACCTCCGATGCGGAAACCTGTTTGGGCGTTATTGAAATCGCTCTTCGGAATTTCAGTGGTACCCACCTTGTATCCCAGAAGACTTTGGTTACGCATGTAGCGAAAAACTGATCCGCTGAACTCGTTTGTGCCGCTGCGCGTTACCGCGTTGATGCTTGCACCGGTAAACGCACCTTGACGAACGTCAAAAGGAGCGATATTTACCTGGATCTGGTCGAAAGCGTCGAGACTGATCGGCTGTGAGTTGGTTTGGCCACCCACCGTAGAAGAAAGACCGAAAGAGTTGTTGAACAATGCACCATCAATGGTAATATTATTGAAACTGCTGCTCCGGCCGCCGAAAGCAAGACCATTGCTCTGAGGAGTCAAACGTGTGAAGTCGCTAAAACTTCTGCTCAGTGTGGGCAGCTGTGTGATTTGCTGATTAGAAATGTTTGTAGCTGCACCCGTGCGATCAGCATTCAGTGTAGGATCAACAGTACCGGTTATCACCAGTTCCTGAAGTTGTGTACCACCTTCAGCCAAGGTAGCAGGCAGATTCAGAGTGTTGCCCAGCGTCAGGTATACATCACTGTACTCTTTGGTTTCGTAACCAACAAACGAGATAGTAATTTTATAGGGTCCGCCTATACGTGCATTCGGGATGCTGTACTTTCCGTCACCACGCGCTGATGTCCCGTATTGCGTGCCTGAAGGCACGTGAATAGCGAGAACAGTAGCTCCTGGCAGGGCAGATCCCTTTTGATCAACCACAGTACCCGTAATGGATCCTGAGGTGACACCTTGCGCAAATGCGGCAATACCTGCCATTACTGCGAAGGCCGTCAACAGTAGAATTCTCCTCATAAATAAATAATTGATTAGGTTTGATTGCATTAAAAAGAGCGCGTAAAAATACCCGAACGGCCAGAATTTAGCTTTAAAGTACCTTTAAATCTTTCCACAAATTGTTTACAATTAGTTAACATCAGTCCAAGAACCGCTTATAAAATAAGACCCTAAGATTTTGACAAAGAATACTTTATTTGGTTCACCTTAACCTTTGCCATACAATATACCCTATGAAGAAGTTTACTTTACTACTCCTTTTCCTTACATCGTTTGCATTCTCTGCAAACAGCCAAACTCCACTCTCATATTATCTTCCAGACGAGATAACATACAACCCGCAAATCCCGACACCACAATCCGTCATTGGCCATGAAGTAGGCGATTGGCACGTTACCCACGACAGGCTGGTCAACTATATGTATGCCCTCGATAAGGCTTCCGATCGCATCAGCCTCGAGGTAGTCGGCTATACATACGAAACCCGGCCTCTGCTGCTGCTTACCATTACATCACCAAAGAATCACCAACGACTCGAAGAGATCCGCCTGCAGCACGTTCAGCTTTCGGACCCTGCCAAATCCGGCAGCCTGGACACGAAGTCTATGCCAATCGTTTTCTATATCGGTTTCAGCATACACGGTAATGAAGCCAGCGGCGCCAATGCCGGTCTCCTGGCCGCATACCACCTCGCCGCCGCTCAAGGCCCTGAAATCGAGAAATACCTCGAGAACACCATCATCCTTTTCGACCCCAGCTATAACCCCGACGGCCTCCAGCGATTCAGCGGCTGGGTGAACTCACGCAAAAGCAAATCCATATCAACCGATCCTTACGATACAGAGCATAACGAAGCCTGGCCCGGCGGACGTTTTAACCACTATTGGTTCGACCTTAACCGCGACTGGCTCGTAGCCCAACACCCCGAGTCTCAGGCACGCGTAAAAAGTTTTCACAAGTGGAAACCGAACGTGCTCACCGACCACCACGAAATGGGCACCAATGCCTCGTTCTTCTTCCAGCCCGGCGTACCCGCGCGCATGCACCCGCTTACACCTGAAAAGAATCTCGAGCTTACCAAACGCATCGGCGAGTATCACGCCAAAGCGCTCGATGCCATCGGCTCCTTCTATTATACACAGGAAGGCTACGACGACTTTTACTATGGCAAAGGCTCTACCTTCCCCGATGTACAGGGCGCTATTGGTATCCTGTTCGAGCAGGCCAGCTCACGCGGACATGCGCAGGAAAGTATCAACGGCGTACTACGTTTCCCATTTACCATACGTAATCAATTCACCACAGCCCTAAGCTCGCTCAAAGCAATCAACGAAATGCGCGAGGACCTGCTGAACTACCAGCGTCAGTTCTATAAAGATGCCGCAGCCGAAGCGGCAAAAGATCCTGTAAAGGCCATCGTCTTCGGAGCAGGCAAAGACAAGACCCGGGCCGCAGCATTGGCCGAAGTGATCGCACGCCAGAACATCGACATCTACAAGCCCTCGGCAAGCCGCACGATCAATAACAAAACCTATGAGACAGAGGGCAGTTACATCGTGCCCCTGAACCAACCGCAGTACCGCCTTATCAAGAGCATGTTCGAAAAAAGAACCCAGTTCAAAGACAGCCTATTCTACGATATTTCCAGCTGGACATTGCCCCTTGCATTCGGTCTCGATTATGAAGAACTCGCAGCAGCACCTGCCCTCGGCGAGAAGATTAAAGAAGTACAGTTTCCCACGGGGAAACGTATAGACGGCACCAGCGAATACGCTTATGCATTCGAACCTTACGGCTACTACACTCCACGCTCAACCTATCGGTTGCTTAGCCAGGGCATCCGCATCAAAGTAGCCAGCGATCCGTTCTACCGCCCCGATGGAAAAAAGTTCGATCGCGGCACTATACTCATACCCGTAAGCGGCCAGGATAAAACACCCGAGCAGATCGAACACATCATTAACGAGATCGTAGCAAACGATGGTATAGACGTTTATACACTCAACACCGGCCTCGACTACAAAGGCGTGAGCCTTGGCAGCAGCTCCTTCGTTCCGCTTCGTAAACCCGAGATCGCCATCGTAATGGGCGACGGTACATCTGCTACAGATGTAGGCGAAATGTGGCACCTGTTCGATACACGCCTCAACATACCCGTAACACTACTACCGGTAGATGTATTGAATCGCGCCAACCTCAGCAAGTACAACACCATAATCTTCCCGCCTATGTCCAACAATCCTGGCATAACAGACGGCACAAAGGAAAAGCTGAAGAGCTGGGTGCAGACCGGCGGTGTTATTATTGGCTTCGAGAACGCCCTAAACTGGCTTCATGCCGCAGGCCTTGGCAAATTCGATATGAAGAAAGATGAAGAGAAGAAGGAAACGCCTAAACCCCGCGCATACGCCGATATAGAAGAATATACCGGCGCACAGGAAACCAGCGGCGCGATATTCGAAGCAGCAGCCGATCTTACTCACCCGTTCCTCTACGGATACACGAGCAATAAGCTGCCCATCTTCAAAGGCAACAACCTGTTTATGGAGAAAGCTAAAAACTATTACGGCAACCCGCTGGTATTTACAAACAACGCACTCATCAGCGGTTACATAACCCGTAACAACTACGCCAAACTTAAAGACAGTTCAGTAGCCGGAGTATCTGCTCTTGGTCAGGGACGTGTCATAGGTTTCACGGACAACCTTTGCTTCCGTGCCTTCTGGCTGGGATCGAACAAGATATTAACAAACGCCGTTTTTTACGGCCCAACGATCAGCACAGCTTCCACCCGATAATCGGCTAACACATAAAATCAAAAAAGGCTATTCTTATAAATTAAGAATAGCCTTTTTTATTAATGTAAATTCTTCGGATCTATAAAGCGATACAAATTCTCTTTGAAATGTTCGCTGATAGGTATCTGCGCTTTCAGCATACTGATACGCCCCTTGCGTATGGACGTGATCTTGTTCAATGAAACGATAAACGATTTATGTACACGCACAAACCTATCGGCTGGCAACTTCTCTTCCAGCGACTTCATACTCATACGCGTAATAACCGGCCGCGTGCCCGATAGCAGGTATATTTTCACATAATCCTTTAACCCTTCTACGTAGGCAATATCATTCATATCGATACGAACCAGGTTATACTCCGAGTTCACAAACAAATGATCTACAGCCGGAGTAACCGCCGCCACGGGTAACTTACGACTTGCATTGAATTTCTCCTGCGCCTTATTGATAGCTTTCAAAAAACGCTCGAACGACACAGGCTTCAACAGATAATCAACCACATCCAGGTTGTATCCTTCCACGGCATATTGCTCGTACGCTGTAATAAAAACCACCAGCGGCGATGCCTTGGTAAGGCTCTGCAAAAACTGAACCCCCGAAATACCCGGCATCTGGATATCCAGGAATAAAAGGTCTACCGGCTGTTCCTGCAAAAAATCATTTGCTTCGAAGGCATTGGAACACTTCTTAAGCAACTTCAGAAAAGGCACTTTCTGAATATTATCCTCCAGGAGGTCCAGCGCCAATGGCTCATCATCTACAGCTACACACGTCATCATGAAGCAATCAGTTTTAATTCGGAAATGAACCAGTGATCTGGCGTTTCATATACTTCCAGCGTGTACAGGTCAGCATAGAGAAGATCCAGCCGCCGGCGAACATTCTGTAAGCCAATGCCCGAGCTCGGATCCTTCGTATCGCCGTTTGCCGGGTTGAATTTATTGCGCACCACAAAATGAATCTGGTATTCGGTAGATTCCAGTATGACCATGATCACCGGGTCCTTGATCAACCCCACACCATGTTTGAATGCATTCTCAACAAATGGTATCAGCAGCATGGGCTCGATCAGCAGATCTTTGCGTTCCATGTTCAGGTGAAAGTGCATATTCACCGTAGTACCGAACCGGAGCTTTTGAAGGTTGATATAATTACCGATGTATTCAGCCTCCTGATCTAAGGTAACTTTTTTATCGCTGTGATACAAAGTATACCGCATCAGTTGCGAAAGCTGGATGATAGCAAACTCCACCTGGTCGGATTTCTTGCGTGCCAGCGACGCAAGGCTGTTCAGCACGTTGAACATGAAATGCGGGCTTACCTGCGAACGTAGAAAAGAAAGCTCGGATTTGAGCTTCTCATTCTCTTGCTCTTTGAGCATATTCTCGAAAGCCGAGCGATCCTGCATAATACGCAGCGCAAGACTCAACCCGAATACCATGAAGAAATTAGGTACGCCAATAAATACCGGTGGACCAAAAGGGTTGCCTGCATGTGTGAAATTCAACCGGAACAAATAACCGACAGCGATATACATACTGAGAAATATCAATACCAGCAACAGATACGGCGCCCATCCACGTTTGGAAAGTATCCTGGGCACCAGTATGAACATGTTGGTATAAAAGAAAATAGCGAGTAATAAATTGGTCAGAACAGACTCAACCTTGAACCACGTGGGATCCATTTGCGGATAAGGGCCGGGCATCATCCGGCCAGCCATTTCCGGCCTTGGTCTCATCGGTTCACGCGCAAAACCCGGTAGTGAAAGAAAGTGAAACGGCAGCATGAACAGCAATGCCCAACCACACACGTGCAGTGTTACAATGAGTATTTTATTGACGAACGCTTTTGTTATCATGATTCTGCAATCCGCACGATTAACCCCAGCTCCTGTATCTTAGCTCAGCTCTCAATGCCTTTGGAAGATAAAAAGGGCACCGCTAAAAACCATGACGCACTTTCCTTAATTTCTCTCTCCCAGAGAACAACAGGAGGTTTTTAGCATGTGCCCTTCATTACCTTTCATCTTTTGATTTCTCACCCTCTGTATGGTCAAAAACTCAAATCCCCTTATCTGAAGTGATATTTCTTACTGTCTGCACAGCAAGACCCTGAAAACTTATAAATCATCCGATGAAAAGTGTTGTAAATAAACCAGTGTAACGCGCCTTCATCAAAAAGATGATACAACTGCGGCTAAAGTGTCTGCCAGAGCGAAAGTTTGCACGACTAAAAAAATATTGCGCCTTCCTTTGTACCCGCATTAAATGAAGAAGGCCGCCAGGATTTACCAGGGCGGCCTTCTTTATATCACCTAATGATACGATTATCTGTTGGCATCGTAATCTTCGTTCGGCTTGAACTCCCAGAAGTCGCTATAGTAGCTCGTACCGTTGGAACCGGTTCCGACAAAAGCACGACCGTTCAGCACGAAACCTACTGCCGATATACGGGCATTCGCTTCAAAAGCCTGCATTTCTCTCCAGATCTGAGTGCTGGGATCATACTGATAGCACGAATTAAGTGCTGATGAATATTGGCCCGTTGTAACATATACATAATTATCCAGCACCAATGTTACAGCCAGTTTACGTTGTGCAACAAGCTTGAACTCGTCGTAATAATCCAGATCATCGGTAGGTGTAATATTTTCCCACTGTGTAGGCGCTTCAGGGTTAAATTTCCAGAACGCCAGCTCATACTGACCGTTGCTGCTGCCACCGATGATGTATGCCTCGTTATTCAGAACGAAAACTGAAGCACCTTCACGTGTTTTACCAGGGATACTGGTTGTTGTGCTCTTCCATGACAGTCCTGCAGGATCGAATTCCCAAATTGTATTTTCCCAAATGCTACCGTCTGTACCAGTACCTACGAACGCTCTTCCGTTTACCACGAAAGCGATCGAGTTATATAATGGCTCAGGGAATTTAGCCGTTGTCAGCTCTGTCCAGGTAGATGTTGCAGGATCGTATTCCCAGAAATCGTCCAATACTTCGTAATCGAGGTCGCGGTTGTAGCCAAGACCTACGTACACCTTATTATTCAATACAAATGCTACCGCACCTTCACGCAGCGTTCCGGGAAAGTTAGGAACAGCATTGCGATGCCATGACACACCATCAAAAGATTGGAAGTCGCCAAGATAAATACGACCGGTAGAGGTCTGAGCACCATTATAACCTAAGCCCACAACAACCTGGTCACCAAGCTGGAATGAAATAGCACCGGCACGAACAGCGCCACCCATTTGGGCCACCTCGCTCCAGTTTCCTTTTATATCGGTGTCGTCACTGCTGTTACACGAAGACACGAATACCAGGCCGATTATGCTGGCGGCCAGCATGAGTTTTCTTAAATGGCCAATGCCCGATTGACTAAAATTGATCATTGCTATTTCTGTTCTTTAATGGTTGCGTAATAGATTTTAAGACGGGTTCTTGTAGTGCCCATGTAAACTCTGTTTGTGTTAGACTCCCTGCTTACTGCGGCCTGGACCTCCGCATCGTCCAGACGGAGCAACAGGGCTTGCCGTGAATCAATATCCAGGTTGAATTGTTGAGCGACAAAAGACGTCACATCCAATTGATAAAATTGGTCCTGCGGAATATCCGCCTCCTGGAGCAAGGTCAGCGAGCCAGCAGTGAGGCTTGCGATCGTGTTCGACTGATAGATCTGATAAACTTTCAGCTTGGGCAATGGCGTAACCACGTCATAGCTCTTGTGCGTCGGAAATAACTCTAAGATGGCGCTCCGGATATAAAAGTTTGATAGATCCTGAAGATTTTTTACGTACGGCAGATCCACCCGAACCGCATAGCCCGCGCTACCTTGAATGTACGACTCTCCATCCGTAAGCTTTGAGCTCAACACGCTCTCATTTTTGGGCAGCTTCCCTTCCAGTTTGGTTCCCTGCGTATCCGTGAAAACGTGATTGGAGTACAAACAAACTGAGTTCGCGGCAATCAGCGGGAACGATACATATTTTTTATCGTCGCTGGGCGTAACGCTCTTATCTATATAGTAGAGACGGAGCTCTGCGCTGGGTTTAAAACCCAGAATGCTTCCATTTATTGTAGAATCCGGGAATACCGCTATTCCCCGCAGGTAGCGACGAAAGAGCGTCAGGTCGGTCAGGTCGGTACTGGCATCAACCAGCTTATTATAAAGTTCCTGCCCCAACACCGGATCCAACTGGATCGTTATCGAATCGTCCCGATTAGGACGAGCACGGAAGTTTGCCGAGCCCAACGCATCAGGCCCAGTCTTAAATCTGGAATTATTATAAATGACACCGTCTTTATTAAGCTCGATGTCCTCTGTTACGCGATAGACATCGTAATGCTGCACCGCCGAAGTATCGTAATAATGATATTTGTCGTATTTGAGAACAAGCTGCAGATAGTTGAAGCTGGTGGTAAGCTTGCCCAACGAAGACACCGTAGGTGTGGATAGCTGAAAATACGTGGACGCAGTAACCGGTCCCAGTTTTGCATCCTCATGATGCCCCACCAGAAGCCGCGCCGCACCCGCCGTGATTATATTTTCATACTTTATCGTCGATAGTTTTACCGAAACCGTGTCGATAAAAGAAAAGTCGAGCTCACCTCCATTGAAGAACCCCGATCCTATCTCCGACGAATCTGTACCACACGAAACGAGCAGCAGAACAACAAAACCAAGAACAATTCTATTCATTTACTATAATCAGTCAGCAACAAAATGAAGGTCAAACAGAGCCATCTCGAAAGAATATTAGCGCAAAAGTAACAATTCATACGCAATTCTTGCTAAGCCCGCGACAAAATCCCCGTATTTCAACAGATACGCATCTCTGATCGGCATTGTTGGACATCACAACCCCCTTTGTTGTCGAGGTCGGACAGCTACAAAACGTGTTCTTTTGCAAAACCAGTATACGCTCGCGTTGCTATTTTTTTTACTTTTACCCCTTGGTCCTATACGTTAACACCCTCTGGCGCCGTTAAGTGTCTGGACAATGAACCACACCCATTGCCCGAGGGCTGCGCCGCTGCTGCCTCCTTAATAAAGAGTAAAAACCATTATGAAGTACCGCCTTTGCCTGATCCTGGGAACACTTTTTTTTGCTTTCCATCAGTCCCACAGTCAGAATATTTATAACTCACCCTATTCGGTGTATGGGCTGGGCATGCTCAATAAAAAGACCTCATCCCTCAACCGGGGTATGGCCGGCACCGGTATTGCGGTACAGGATGAGTACAACCTCAACCACGTAAACCCTGCTTCGTACGGGTCCATTACAAATCCGATCAGCCACATCTTTGAGATCGGCCTCTATGTGGAGTCAAACCGGTTTCAACGAACATCTCAGTCCGACTCCAAATCCAACGGCGGGATTACGGGCATGAACTATTGGTTCAAACTCAATAAAGCGTGGTCTGCAACCTTAGGGCTCTCTCCTTTCAGCACCATGTCATACAAGATCACTCAGAAACGCGACCTCGGCGCCATTTCCAACGTGGACTATTTGTATGAAGGCACCGGCAACATCTCTGAGATCTATATCGGTAACTCTTTCAATCTCGTAAAGAATCTATCGGTTGGCGTAAATGTGTCATTCCTCTTTGGATCCCTGTCTAAAACTGAGTCTATCGCCACCAGCTCCACCAACGCTATCAAGCTGGAGGACAAGGTCAATACCAATAAATTCCACTTCGACTTTGGCGCACAGTACGCCATCAAATTGAATGAAAGCAAACTTGTAGTAGGTGTCACTGCCGATCCGGGTCTTAAGCTGACAGCCAGTCACAAATTCATTCTTTCCGACAACGCCGATACGCTTAATAACAGAAAGGCTGAAGACCTCACCTACAAGCTGCCACGCACAGGTGGTTTTGGCCTCGCCTGGCACACTCGCCGCCACCTTTTTGCCGCCGATCTGAAATATGAAAACTGGAAAGACGATGCATCTTTCCCTGACGACCAGGATTATAAATTTGAAGACACCTGGAAGGTTGGCGTGGGCTATATGTACAAAGGTGACCCTGACGCTACCGGCTTCCTTGGTCTTATCGGTCTCCGCACTGGCTTTTATACGCAGAATTATAACATGAGACTTAACGGTGTGAACTTCCCGCAGTGGGGATTCTCAGGTGGTCTTTCTATACCAGTATTCGACAACAAATCATCGGTTAACCTCACATACACCTACGACCGCTTCGGCACAATTAACAACAGCCTCATTCTGCAAAAATCACAAAAGATCTCCCTCGAAGTGATCATGCGCGACCTCTGGGGTATACGCCGCAAGTTCGATTAATCAACGCTCAACCGCATAACTACATATCCTGATCACCGCGACGTGATCAGGCAGCCTGCTCACGCTCTACGTGAGCAATCACGATCTTGATTTCCCCATACGATACGTTGTCGCCAAGCGCTTCCTTCACCGGGCCAAGCGGCGAGCGCCCCATACGTTCCAATACTTCGCGAATACGCGCCATCTTCGGCTCGTCTACAAATGCATCTGCCCGCAACGTCCCCTGCAATACGAAATATGCCAGGTGCCCTTCAATGGTTGATACCGTCAGATCCCGCTCACGCGCTATGTCAGTCAGCGATTTACCCTGACGATACAGCAGAAGGGTTTGCTCCTTTGTTTCAGTTGTTACCTCCTTGCGAGCCTTGCGCAACACAACTACTTTTTTCTGTCCCATTCGGGACGATAATTTCTGCAGCCTGCAATAGGTTGTAACGGTTTCCTGAAATGCCTGCCCATACCGCTCGATCTTTACATCACCAAGACCGGAGATCTGCCGCAGCTCGTCACGTCCATGCGGCAAATAAGTAGCCAGCTCTATCAACGACGCATCAGACAATATAAGATAGGCCGGCACATTTTCTTCTTCCGCTAACTTTCGACGCACAGCCTTCAACCTGTCAAACAGATCGACCTCGTAAGCCGTTTCAGCTTTAACTGCTGTAGTCTCCACCGCGCGACTTTTCGTTAGCATAACACTCTCCTGCTTCCGCAATACGGCATAACTTCGCTCATTCAGCTGAAGCACGGGATACATTCCCTCGGACTTACTCAGATAACCCAACGTAAGCAGTTCCTGAATATATTGCTGCCACGCTTCCTTACTCACATCCGCTCCTATACCATAGGTAGAAAGGCTCTTATGCTCCTCGCGTATTTTGGTGGAGGATGAACCTCTCAGGATCTCGATAACGTAACCGGCACCGAACCGCTCTTGCAGGCGCGCCACAGCAGAGAGAGCCTTCTGTGCCAGCACCGTGCCATCGAACCAGTCTACCTTACTCAAACAAACATCGCACGATCCACAATTATTAGGAGCTTCCTCGTCAAAATATTCCAGCAGGTATTTGCGCCGGCAGGTATTGATCACACCATACTTGGCCATCTTATCAAGCTTCTGCAAGTTCACCTGTGTCTGGGCGTCATTACGTTCAACGGTAGCGAAGTTGCGCAGCTTCATAACATCACCCGCGCTGTAAAACAGCAGGGCTTCACTATTCAAACCATCACGTCCTGCTCGCCCTGTTTCCTGATAATAACCCTCTACACTCTTCGGTAAATCCATATGCACAACAAAGCGCACATTGGACTTATCGATGCCCATACCGAATGCGATGGTGGCAGTAATGATCTTGACCTCATCTTTCAAAAAAAGCTCCTGGTGTCGTGCTCTTACATCCTTATCCAGGCCTGCGTGATATGGCAAGGTATTGTATCCAAGCGCCTGCAGATCTTCAGCGAGCTTCTCCACCCCTCCACGCGACAAACAATAAATAATACCTGAATCATTGGGCCGTTCCTCGAGAAACTGAACCAACCTGTCAAAACTGTGACGTTTAGGCTCTACGCGGTAACGTATATTCGGTCGGTTAAAGCTCGATACAAATACAGCCGGATCGTGCAGCGCGAGACGCTCCAATATATCCTTTCGCGTGAGCTGATCGGCCGTAGCGGTAAGCGCGACAACAGGTACATTTTCAAAAGTTTCCTTCAGCTTCGACAGCATCCGGTATTCAGGACGGAAGTCATGACCCCACTCTGATATACAATGTGCTTCGTCTATAGCAATCAGTGACACCTGCAATTGTTTCAGAAACGAAATAAAGTCACTACCCTCCGCGCGCAACAGACGCTCCGGGGCCAGGTAAAGCAACTTCAGTTTGTTACCTTGCAATTGCCGCCGAATTTCACTCTGCTCTGTGTACGACAATGTTGAATTAAGATAAGCCGCGGAAACACCATTAAGCCGAAGCGAATCCACCTGATCTTTCATTAGGGCGATCAACGGCGAGATCACAATCGTAAGTCCATCGAACATCAGGGCCGGTATCTGATAACACAACGACTTGCCACCACCTGTAGGCATGAGCACAAACGTATCACGACGCTGAAGTACTGAGTTTACTATAGCCTCCTGATTGAGGCGAAAATTCTCATAACCGAACCTGGCCTTGAGAATCTGACGGGCATCTGCTATCATCTTCTTACTATTATTTGCTAACGAGTTAATACTTCTTTCACACCTGCCTCTACACGAAGCATATCCCGAATATATAAACTTTTTATTTTCATATATATCACTATCTCAAATTTTTCAATGGATCATATTCAATCAACTTATAATCTTGATCAGCGAAGTCAACTTTGTAATAATGAAACATGTCACTATTTGTCAACTTACCATCTTTATCAACATCCTCACGCGTCCTGAAGTAAAGAGCACGCCTTGATTTAACAACAACATGATCATAATATTCATGTGTCGATTTGGTCAATTTACGAAACCCTGTACCATCAACATCACTGATATACAGCGATACAATATCATCACCTGACCAAAATTTCCCATCTCCATTTGTATCGTGATCGATAATTGTATACAAAATATACCCTCTCTTGGTAATGGAGAATATATCGCGCAGAAAGTCCATGCTCGTTATCTCTATCTTGAGATCCGTTAGCTCACGCAACACACCACTCTTATCTTCAAACACTACGTTAACAAAACTCCCACCAACGTGGTCCTTTTCAAAAAAAGAATACGATTCGCTACCCTCGAATCCACGCCCATAAGCAGCCGTCCTCCTGGCAACAGCCTTCATGCCCACTTTATAAAGAAGCACATCCGTACTATCGAACTGTACCGGCAAATCTGCAATCAGTACATGCAGGCTATCCGGTTTTTCCGCAGCCACCACCAGTGTATCCACAGTCCTCTTATTACCGCTGTCCGACTGAACACAGCGTGCAAAGGAAAGCATTGTTACCATGCTAAGAATTAGAAGAAGTCTCATAACTCAAGAAATTGCTTTACAGAAATTAAAACAGCATCTGCAAAAAAAGCAGCGCGAGAAAGAAAAAAACAGCGTGATCATCACGCTGTTTCGTGTGGGTAATACAGGATTCGAACCTGTGACCCCTACCTTGTCGAGGTAGTGCTCTAAACCAACTGAGCTAATTACCCTTATTTAATCTATCGACAACCACTTCCTCATTCCTACACTAACCCTCTGCATTTCCGCTGTCGCTCTCCGCACTCGCACTGTCTCAAACTGGGCTAATTACCCTTAATAACCGGCTACGAAAATAGTAATTCCGACTGAAAACCCATTACCTCTATAAAATAAGCAAAAAAAGGTGCTGCCGCTTTCGCAACAGCACCCGTGGGGATCATTTTGTTTCGAAGAAAAGGTCCTTATCGAAAATCTTTTCGATTACAGGCTGATCAGCTTGGTGATACCGTGTGAATCAGAAACTTCGAAAGAAAGAGCACCTGAGTATTTCTCAAGGTTGTAGATGCGGGCGTAGTCACCGTCTACCTGCTCAGTTTGGTTGTAAACCAGTGAACCCTTTTCATCATAGATCTTTACAGTGATGGCGTCTTTTCCTTTATTAGAAACAGTAAGCATATACTTGTTCTGCTCGCCACCGGCAATGTGCATTACATTAGCCAGCTTCTCTACTTTACCAAGTGAATAGCTAACGCGCTCTACCTGGCGACCGTTTTCATCTGTCAGTACGATCGAGTACTCACCTTCTGCAAGGCTTGAGAAGTTATAAGGTCTTACAAATCCATCTACCTTACGAATGGTCTCAGAGAACACCAGCTTGTTGCCTTCACTGTAGATAGCAACTTTAACATCCGATGTCTTGGTTCCTTTGTAGAATACCTTGATCATGGCACCTTGCTTCATGATAGCCATACCGGTAGCGGCAGCTTCAGGATTGTCGATTCCGGCGAAAGCGGTACTGATCGTGATCAGGGCGGCGGCGAAGATGGACATTGTAGTTTTCATATTAATTTCGTTTGAGTGATTCGACTTTGTGTTCCGTTGTATGACATTAAGACGGGCAACCAATTCACAAAGTTTCAGCGCAAACGTTGCTAACCCGCTAACCCGGACATTTTGGGGGCAATCTTTATTCTGTTTAGACCGGCCGCGTCAAACGAAAGTTCCAGTGATTTGGATTCAAAAAAGGTGGAAAAACAGCTCGATACGATTTCCACGGAAATTTGTTCTGCCTAAAAAAAAGTTAAAATATTTTTATTTAACCCCGAACTTCCTCCCATCGCCCGACCGTTATCCTCTAATAATTGTACACTTCTGAACACACGTTGATCGGTTAGCGGACACTCTATATAGAATACACGGAAAACATTGCCAGTATTTCGTTTCAGCCTGCCAGCACAACCCTTAATTGCTGAATAAAACCAGCCCTCAAAAGGTTTATAAGGTCATTCGCTCCCATTTCAAAATAACCTTCGCCCGCAGCAACCAAACAGCGCTAATAAACAAAGACCCATGGCAAAACGGTGAATCCGTTTTACCATGGGTCTTTTTAATCTATTCTCCGTCAGGACTACTTGTTCGCGTTCATTGCCAGCTTAAATCTTGTCTTCAGACCACCAACCATCAAAGTAAAGTAGCCGTCCTCCAGAATTGCATCGCCGTGCTTATCGGGAAACGTCAAATGCTCAGTCGGCCTGACCGTAAACGTGAACGTCTTTGATTCGCCTGCCTTCAGCAGATCCTTCTCATAATATTTAAGATCGCGCACCGGGCGTGAAATGCTCGCCACCTCGTCATGCAGGAACCACAACACGGCCTCCTTGCCGTCGCGGGTGCCGGTATTCTGAACAGTAACGCTTGCCTGTATCGCGCCATCCGCCGCTGTCAGTACAGAGTCGCTCAGCTTAAGATCGCTATACGCAAAAGTAGTATAGCTCAAGCCGGTACCAAAAGGAACCAGGGCGATAGGGTTCTCGATCTCATGCGCCAGCAGCACTTCGCTGATCTTGTGATTATGCGGAATGAGACGATTTACTGCATACGGATAATTGAAGCTCATCTTGGCGCTCGGATTTACCTTACCGCTGACGATCTCAGCTATAGCCTGCGCACCCTCGAAGCCGGGAAGACCCGCGAACAGCACAGCCTTACAACCCGGATAGATCGACGTAATAACGCGTGGCCGGCCTGCAATGATAACGAGGATAACCGGCTTACCCGTAGCCTGTGCTGCTTTCACCAGCTCAACCTGGTCAGCAGGCAGACTGATATCAGATATACTTCCGAATCCTTCGGCGTACGGCATCTCGCCGACGGCAATAACAACAGCGCTTGCCCGCGCCGCCTTTGCTTTTATCTCAGCCGCCGTGTTAGCCAGTGTAACCGTACTGCTGGCAAACTCCTTCTGCAAAGCCGTATACACAGTAAGCATGTCCTTCGGATAGATCGAGTCGTCATTAGCCATCCAGCGCAGTGTCCAGCCGCCCGCCAGGGGCCGCTTGAGGTTAGCAACCGGTCCGGCTACCAGTATTTCCCTGGCATTGGCCAGTGGCAGCACACCATCGTTCTTCATCAATACGATAGATTCGCGGGCTGCCTCCAGGGCCTTAGCACGGTTTTCAGGAGCTCCGACCCGGTTAAAGCGGTCGTTACGTGGCAGCGGATGATCGAACAAGCCAACCTCGAACTTCAGACGCAGTATGCGGCTTACCGACAGGTCTATACGCTCCTCACTTATCCGCCCTTCCTTCACAAGCTCGCGCAGATAGTCGCAGAAGGTGGTAGTATAAGGCGTCATCGCCATATCGATACCAGCCGTGATCGCCTTATATGTGGCTTCCTTTTCATTTTCGGCAACCCGGTGGTTTCGGTACAAACGAATAATATCTTCCCAGTCGGTTACAGCCACACCCGTAAACTTCAGCTTGTCACGCAGCACTTCGGTCAGCACCCAATGCGAAGCATGTACCGGCTCGCCGTTAAGATCGCCGCTGTTGATCATAACCGTTTTTATACCGGCATCGATAGCCGCCTTGAACGACGGCAGGTGAAACTCATATAAAGCCTGCTCCGATACGTCCACCGGACCGCGGTCCCAGCCATACTTTGGATCGGAGTATGCAAAGAAATGTTTGGCCGTAGCTCCGATCTTGTACGGAGCAATAGCCGTATCGTTCTGTACAGTCTTTACGAAAATACTGCCCATCGTAGCTACCACGTAGGGCGACTCACCAAGGGTTTCATAGAAGCGGCCCCACAGCGGCGTGCGCGCCAGGTCGAGCACCGGGGCAAATAACCACTGATGCCCTATATCGGCAGTTTCGATGGCTGTTACGTGTGCCATATCTGCCGGAAACTGATTATTGTAGGTAGCGGCAGTATTGATAGCATGCGGGAAGATCGTTGCTCCTTCTACATAGTTGGGACCGTGCATATGATCCACACCATATATAACAGGGATTTTCAACCGGGATACTTTGAGATTATATTCCTGCAGGTCCTTATAGAATTGATACCACACCTGCGGCGGCACAGCGATACCGTTCAGGAACGAGCCGACGTGATACTTACGCAACATGGTCCCTAACTTGGCGGTATCAACCTTTATTTCGATGCTGAGATCCGAGCCCGCGCCCCAGTTTGCGCTGGTTACGATCTCGGAGTTGTTGAGTTGTACCATCTGGCCGATCTTTTCTTCCAGTGTCATTTGACTGAGAAGATCTTCAACTTTTTTCTCGATAGCATCATCTTTACTTCGTTCGGCCTTTCGCCGTTCCAGGGGCGACATGTCGTGCCCGGATTGCGCTTCCTGCTTGTTGCCGTCTGTGCATCCCAAAAGGATACACATCAGCACCGCCGGAAGCATAAAACTTCGGATTGTAGAGTTCTTCATTTTACTGTTTGGTATAGTGTTGGTCACCCAAAAATAACAGCATGCTCAAAGCGCAGGGAAAGGCTTAACCCTATTTCAAATAAATGATACCGCAATCGTTTTCTGTTTATGAAAACTTTACCCTCGACTTCATTTTACTTTCAAGTTTTTAATCGATTATTTGCAGCCCCGCAAGACGAACGCATACGTTTGAGCTCCGCGGAAACTGATAAACCATGAGGACAGCTGATTACTGGATACAAAATCTCGGGCTCGCCGCCCATCCGGAGGGCGGATTTTTTAAAGAAACCTATCGGGCCGCCGGAACAATCCCTCATGCAACACTCCCGGGAACATTCTCAGGAGAGCGTAACTTCTCCACCGCGATTTATTTCCTGCTCCGCTCACATGACAAATCGCTCTTTCATCGTATTAAATCCGATGAGCTATGGCATTTTTATGCCGGAACGTCGTTGTCCATTTATATATTGGACCAAAATGGATTGACCATACGCCTGCTTGGAACAGATCTTGTAAAAGGTGAGCAGCCCCAGGTAATCATTCCAGCCAACGTTTGGTTTGGCGCCGCGGTAAACGATCCGGACAGCTACACGTTGGCCGGTTGTACTGTGGCACCAGGATTTGATTTCCAGGATTTTGAGATGGCAACCCAAAAACAACTACTCGGCCAATACCCAGACCAGGGAGATATTATTAGAAAACTTACCCTGGTGCAATAGTATTGCCGACGACCTTAGAGACCGACCCATGCAAAAATTGAAGGCATTTTATATAGTACTTTTCCTCCTGCTGGTTTCCACTCTCCAGAGCCAGGCACAGGAAGTAATTCGCGGTATCGTGGCCGACTCGGCGTCGTTCGCACCCCTTCCTTATGTGACCATACAGATCAAACGCCAAAACCGCGGCACAACCAGCGATTCCAAAGGAAACTTCAGCATCATCGCTACGCAACAGGACACATTGGTTGTCTCGTTCGTAGGCTATCAGACACAGGAAGTACCCTTACTGGGTTGGGAACCAAGCATGATCATGCTGGCCGAAAAATACACAATGCTAAAGAGCGTAACGGTGCGCGACAACCGCCTCGACAATATGTACGAAGGCTTGTTCGACGATCAGAATGCCGAGCTGCGCAAACAGAATAAGAACATCAAGTTCTATTACTCCAAAGAACGGAAGGAGAAGATAAAGGTAGGCCGTCTTGAACACGAGAACATCCGGGTGAAGACATACGTCGATATCCTCATCAACGACCCCAAGCCGAAGATGGACATGATGCGCAAGCACAAACTCACCGAAAAGGAGTACTACGACATCCTTACCCAGTTCAACGCCAAGAACTACCAGGTAATGTACTACCTGACAGCCGGCGAGTTGCTTACCATATACTATAATTTTTTCGCGCAGAATTCGCCCAAACGATAGCTATTGCAGCACAAACACCCGAACATCGGGCACATACAGATTAAAAAAACCTTTCCCGCCTTCTACATTCGACGGATAATTAACCGGCTCGCTCAGGTATTCGATAAAGCTGAACCGGTTATCGAGGCGCAGCTTCATAAAGGAATAGTAATCCTCACTGATGTGCGAAAGCGAAACCATGATCGTATCGCCAGGCTCATACTCGCGCTGAAATACATTCACAACTTCAGCAAAGGGCTGACCGTTGAATCCGGAATCTTCTATCAAGCGCGTATAAGCATCCGGATTCAATATCTGATTCATCAAATCATTTCGCACTACATGCTGAACGTTCAGCATATACCAGTTCGACTCTTGGGGATCGGCAAGACTGTAAGCGATCTGGGCCAGTATATCATCATAACCGTCGTAATATAACGATGCCTCTATTGTACGGAACGGGATCGTAGGCATAACCACGGTAGTCGCGCTTACCTCGCCCAGTAATTCACTCTTCACATGAAGGGTATAGCGCTCACCAGCCTGGAAAATCCTGTCGACACCGCCATAAAAACCATTTCCCAGCGCAAGCAAAGTATCGGTACCCGCCGGCCCTGTTAAAGTAACAACAGCATCGGTTATAGCGATCTGATCCAGCACATCCTGCGGATCGCTGTCTTCGCTCGCCTCCAGTGCCCCGAAGGTACGCGTAAGCAAAACTATCAACGACCGGTCGGGAACCATTTGTGTAGTTACAACGATCTGCCGGGGCACCGCCGGTATGCCGCTTACCTCCAACGGCTCGGGAATGCAGCCGTATGCAGTCATAACAAGAACTGCACACAGTGTATATACTATCACTCGTCTTATTCTATCCATATTCTAAAACGAAAAACCATAGCTTATAAAAGGTATCAATCCGAATAATCCCGGCTGTTCGTAACGCAGCTCATTGGTAACTTCGTCCTGCTCGATAGTAATGCCGATAGGATTGGCGCGGTTGTAGGTATTGTATACACCCACAAACCACTCCCAGTGATACTTACGCTCAGGGCGGCTCTTGAATTTCAGTCCCAGGTCTAACCGGTGCGCGTTGGCCAGGTGCACCGAATTGATATCGGCGTAGACCGGCACCAGGTCGACACCGGTAAGCGTGGGTGCCACGATGGCATATTGCCCGATAACCGGAGTAAACCTCGCTCCGGAAATAAACTCCCACACCGCCGACGCCGCGAAACGTTTGCCAAAAGTATACTGCACAACAATGGCGCCGTTATGCCGCCTGTCGTAACGCGACGGAAACCAACGCCCCTGATTTATTTCATCGAACTGCCGCCAGGCCCATGCTAACGTATAGCTTACCCATCCCGTTAGCCGCCCGGCCTCTTTACGTACCAGCACCTCGATGCCATACGCACGGCCGCGACCCTGTATAAGCTTCGATTCGAAATCGGTGTTAAGAAAAAGATTTGTACCCTCTTCGTAGCCGATAAGCTGGTCCATGGTCTTATAATATCCTTCGATGCTCAGGAAGACATCCTTATCCGGAATTGTCCGCTGCAACGCAGCCGCCCATTGATGCGAAGTCTGCGGCCGTATAGATGACGTTACCGGGTACCATATATCCGTAGGCGATGTAATAGCCGAGTTGGAGATCCGATGTATATATTGAACCATACGCGAATAGCTCGCCTTCAACGCCGTTACATCGTCTAAACTATAACGCAACGACAACCTCGGTTCGGCATATGCATAAGTACGACCGCCGGCAATAGCCATCGACCCGCGCATACCGGCATTGATACGAAGCTTCGGCAGCGCCGACCATTCATACGCAGCATGGGCGGCAAACTCGTTTGCGATATGACCGGACGCGGAGCTGCTCTCCAGAAAATCAGCAAACCGACCTTCTGTATTTACAACAGACGGGCTCACCGCATGGCGCGTCCAGTCCGCACCGCCGCGAAATGTACCGTGGCTGCGACCTACAGAGTCGCGCTGAATCTGCCAGCGTGCCCCGTAGTCTTCGATATCGGACGACGCCACGATCTTATTCTCCTCAAATGAATTATGGAGCGCATACCTATAACGCGAACGTATCAACGACAGCCTGCTGCTCAGGTGTCCGTTTACGGTGTGCATCCAGCGCAATGACTGACTGTTATTGCCCGACTCGTAAGCCGTAAGAAAACCTCTGCCATCGTTATTACGGTCCCGAAATATATCGAGCACATCTTCACCACCGTAGTAGCTCATTTCCACCTGGTCCCGCTGCGTCGGCTTAAGAATAAGCTTGCCGTTAAGATCATAGAAAAAATAAGGCAGCTCCTCCCCGGTTACACGTATAACCTGATCTATATACGTTCGCCTTCCGGCTATCCAAAAACTCGCTTTGTCTTTCACAACAGGTTGCTCTATATAAAGCCGCGACGCAAGAATTCCTATATCGCCGGCCACATGCGTGCGATCTGCAACGGCCTGCGTGGTACGTACATTCAGAATGGAAGAAAGTCGTCCGCCATACTCTGCTGGAAACCCTCCATTGATAGCCTCCACATGGTCCAGCACATCCGGATTGAAAACAGACAGGAAGCCAAACAGGTGACTCGTGTTGTAAATAGGCGCATCGTCCAGCAACACCAGGTTCTGATCGGCAGCACCGCCCCGAACAAAAAGATCAGAGCTTCCCTCTATACCTCGTACCGTGCCTGGCAAAAGCTGCAACGCCTTGATCACATCGGCTTCTCCACCCAGCACAGGGATAGCGTTGATATCATCTTTTGTGAGTACGTTGGTACTCGCGCGACTTGATTGAAAGATCTCATCCTGAAGATTCCTTTGCGCACGTACTACAACTTCCTGCAACTCGTTATGACGCGCCTGCATAACCAGCTGCAGGGTGGTGTCACGTTTTACAAACAATGAACGTCGAAGAATGTCGTAGCCGATAAAGGAGACGCGAAGGTGTTTTCTCCCGGCGGTAACGCGAGCAGAAAATCGCCCCGCATCATCGGTAACGGTGGTGACAGAATCAGGAGAGATGAATACATAAGCCAATGGAAGCCGGTTGCCATCGCGATCCAGCACAACACCACTCACCCTGTGCTGTTGCGCAAACACCGCCATGGGAATACTAAAAAAAAATACAAATGCGTAAAATCGTGTCACATCGTAATAATTACCGGGTAAACAAGATAACGAAAACAATGTGGTTACACTTGCATTGTCGGGAATGGTTTTATTACCCCGAAACCTTACGTGCCTTTTTAGCGTGAATTAGTTTGTAAGTCTTCCGAATAAACTATTATTTCAACTATTATTAACGAATGCGGGGTTCACTGGCTTGTATACTTACCTTAACCATCCTGGCTGGAATAAGCCTTTTTGCCGTTGCCCAACAGAAAAACGATAGCCTGAATGCCCACCGGCAGCTCGAAACCGCGTACGACATCTACCTTTCCTCCCCGGACTCAGCGATAACAATAGCTCAACGGGTTCTCACCAATACGCAGCAAGCCGATCATCCGTACCTGACGGGCTATGCCTTTTACATACTTGCAAAGGCCAACTGGACAAAAGCCAATTACCGGCTAAGCATGCAATACGGCTTCAAGGCTCTGAAGATCTTTGAAAACACCAATTATACGAATGCCTGGGGCGAGTGCCTGCTGGTATTGGCCCGCACCTCAATGGATCTGCAGAACCTGGACCAGGCACAACACTTTCTCCGTCGCGCCTATGCATTAGCCGTCGCCAAAAAAGACCAGGCGCTACTTGCCGCTTCCTATCGCGAGCACTCCATGTTGCTGGTAAACCTGCAACGATACGACTCCGCCCTTATCACGGCCGATAAAGCAATCAGGATCTATCATGCCGAACAGGATTCTCTCAACGAAAGTATATTGATCAGTCGTAAGGCGCGTGCGTACTTCAACATGGGCAACTACAAGGAATCAATGGCGCTCACCCGCACGGCGCTGCAACTTGACAGCCTGGTAGGAAACCGCCGGGCGCAAGGGATAACCTATCTGCTCATAGCACAAAACGCAAGCGTACTGAACAAATACGACAGCGCTATACACTGGCTCAAACGCTCAATCACGATAAACCGCGAACTCTCGAACATCAACACCCTGGTCCGCGCACATACGCTACTTGCCGATGTATACTACGCCACGGGCAAACCCGCGCTTGCTGTGGAGCAGTTACGCCTCGCAAACCAATTTAAAGACAGTCTCTACAACGCCGAACGCAATGGCCACATCCAGGAAATGCAGTCGCTCTACGAGCTGGAAACAAAAGACAGAACAATCAATTTACTGGAACGGGAAAATGAGCTGCAATACCAGCAGGTACGAAACCAGCACATCGTGGCCGCGGCACTCATCACAGTCATCGTGCTGCTTGGCACGCTGATCTTTGCGCTGATCCGCCTGCGCCATACGCAAACACGCGCAAATAAAGCGCTGTCAGATAAGAACGCCGCCATCGAACATCAAAAAGAGGAGATCCAGACACAGGCCGAAACCCTGCAAAACCTCAATCATCTAAAATCAAAACTATTCTCCGTGATCAGCCATGATCTCCGGGGGCCGATCAGCAACTTGCAGGCATTGCTCGATCTGTTGGTCAACAGACTGCTCACACCTGAAGAATTTCTATCGCTATCCGAAAAGCTCAAAGACAACCTCGATGTAACGCAGAGCACACTCGAAAATCTATTAAGCTGGTCCCTCAGCCAGATGGAAGGCATAAAGACCGAGCACCAGCACATCGACATCAAAACACTTATAGACGATGCCTGCCGGCTCCTGGAAGGAGTTGCCTCTACGAAGAGTGTAACCGTACTCAGCAACGCCACCGTTACGCGTAGCGCCATAGCCGACCCAAACCAGGTACATCTCATACTGCGAAACCTGATTCATAATGCGATAAAGTTCTCCAAACGCAGCGGAATAGTTATCGTATCGGCTTATCCGGAGGGCGACGTGTGCCGCATTACAATCAAAGACTCCGGCATCGGCATGACAGAAGAAGAGATCCACATGATCGTCGGCTCAGAGCACTTCACTAAAATGGGCACACAGCAGGAGAAGGGAACAGGCCTTGGCCTGGTCCTTTGCAAAGAATTCATACTCCGCAATGGCGGCGAGCTCACCATCACAAGCACTCCGGGCGAAGGCACCGCGGTATCGTTCTCCATACCGCTGGAAAAAAACTGAACTATCGTCAGCCCTTAAATCCTATCCGGGAATGCGAGCCATCGCAAAACGGCTTCCGCGATGAAGCACCACAACGGCAAAACGCGGTAACACCAGCACCCAGCACCATATCACCCCCGGCTCTGCGCACACATACATCGCCATATACCAGCAATGGGCCGTCGGCGGTAGCTTCTATAACCGTGCCCGTAGCAATAGCTTCTTCTTCTCCCTCCCCCTCATATCTGGCTTCAAGGTTGAGATAGTATGTAAGCGCGCCAGAAGGACACCTGCGGACCTGGTCGATGATACGTTCTGTGGTAGCGTTCTCGGGATGTACCCACGGCTGTGAACGTGGATTGAACACATCACCGAGGCCCCGAAAGCAATGCCCCGAATGTATACACTTGTGGGGCTGCCATACGATAGTCAATGCACCATGACTGTACTTCTTGGATGTATCTTCCATAACCCTGTGTAATTAAGTGTCTGCTTAAAATGGCTACAACAAGCCATAACACCCTTGCACAGCAGGAAGATCACCCAGGCATTACTTCGTCCACTGCATCAGCCCGTCTGTGAAGGATCGTTTACCTGTTTTACCAGCAACGTCGACACCTCGATAGGGTGCGTCAGAGTTTTATGTACCGGGCATGCATTGGCAATCTGCAGCATGCGCTTGCGCTGCTCCTCATCCAGATTGCCTTGCAGCTCTATGGCCCGGTGAAAAGTCGTTTTCTCTTCAGTCTTTTCCATGTACACACGCACCCGGATCTGCTCTACGGGCCACGCCTTACGATTGGCATACATGCGTAACGTAATAGCCGTACATGAAGCCAGTCCCATCTTTACAAAGTCATGCGGCGTAGGTCCGGCATCCTGACCTCCGGCATCTACCGGCTCGTCCGCATATAATACATGAACGCCCGTATCGAGCTGCGTTCGAAAGGCATCCATGCCGATCGTAGCAATTACCCCTCCATTGTCGTCTGCCATTAAAAAGTATTATTCATAACAAATTCCTGTTGTACGTAGCGCTCCCGTGGTGCCATTTCGCGAAGCTTCAGTTTCTCCGGCAAACTCTCGGGATCACCAGGATAACCCACTACAATAAACACTCCCAGATCGAACGAAGCAGGGATATGCAGATCATCGATAGTCTTCTGCTCTTCAAACCCCGCCACCTGTCTTACCTGTAAGCCAAGCTCTACAGCCTGTATAGCAAGAAACGAATTAGCACCGCCAAGATCATATAAAGCATGCGAGTTGGCCGTGGCATATTTAGAAAAATGTTTACGCGCCAGGCTAAGAATGATCAACGGCGCATCCTTGGCCCACACCTGGTTACTGGCGTTTAAACACTTTAACAGGATATTCCATAGCTCCGGCTGATCTTTGGTAGCGTATATATAAACCCATGGCTGCTCGTTGGAGCTTGATGGCGCCCATCGCGTTGCCTCAAAAAGCGAGAAGATCTTCTCCGGCTCGATCGGCACATCGGCAAACGCGCGGATACTGCGACGCTGACGGATCAGGGCCGAAACCGGGTACTCTATATTAGCAGACTTTTGCATACTCTCTTTCAATACTCAAATTAAACGTTCCAAACGCCATTTCCACTTAAATAACAACAAGAAAATAAAAAAATCGGTTTTCCCCCCGCTGCGCCCACCGACATCATTTCTGCTTTCCGGTATGCAAAAAACATTATTTTTAAGGTAAAGACACCTGTCTGAAAGAGTTATAAATATGTCAACATTACGCTTTCATAATAAAACAGCCGTCATAACCGGCGCCGGCCAGGGCATCGGCCTTGAGATCGCCGCCCGCCTCACCGCCGAAGGAGCCTTTGTAATACTGAATGATAAAGACGAAGCGCTGGCTCACAAAGCCGCCGTACAGCTAAAAAACAATCCCGGAAAATGCCTGCCCCTACCTGGCGATGCATCCGAGCTTAACGTGATCCACCGTATCGTCGAAACAGCCGTACAGGAGTTTGGCGCGCTGGACATGGCCATTGCCAATGCTGGCATCACACTCTTCGGCGACTTCCTGACGTACAATTCAAAGGACTTCCAAACAGTAATGAACGTAAACCTGGCAGGCAGCTTCTTCCTGGCACAGGCAGCGGCGCAGCAGATGATAAAACAACGCAACGGCGGCCGCATCGTCTTCATGTCGTCGGTCACGGGCCACCAGGCACATAAGAATCTTGCGGCTTACGGCATGAGCAAAGCCGCACTGGAAATGCTTGCCAAAACACTGGTAGTCGAGCTTGCGCCATTCGGCATCACCACGAATGCCATCGCTCCCGGCGCCACCACCACAGAGCGCACTACACAAGATCCCGAATATATAAACACCTGGTCCTCGATAACGCCACTCGGCAAACCCGCCACACCACAGGACATCGCCGCAGCCACACTCTTCCTCCTGTCACCCGAAGCCTCACACATAACCGGCCAAACCATCGTAATAGACGGCGGTTGGACCAGCACAAGCCCTTCTCCCTACTAACTTTCCCTCGCTCTCACGCTCACTCTGCCTTCAATCTAAGCCAACTCCATATACAAAAGAAAAAAACCAGCTATCTCTCCTCACACTCAAACCCACACCAAACACACTTATTTAAATCCCGGAACATCCAGCTTCTTCGATATCCTAAACACCGCATTAATAAGCCCTACGTGACTGTACGTCTGCGGATAGTTGCCCCACTGCGAACCATCGGTACCCACATCCTCGCTGAAGATACCAAGATGGTTTGCATACGGCAATATCCGTTCAAGCGCCTTTACCGCATCGTCTACACGTCCTACACAAGCCAGCGCGTCTACATACCAGAACGCGCATACCAGGAACGTTGCTTCGGGCTTGCCGAAATCATCCTGGTGAATATAGCGATAGAACAGATCCTGATCCGTCTTGAGCAGCTCTTCCAATGCTTTCAGGTGTCTTGCTGCGCGGTCGGATTGTGGATCCAGGTAGCCCATCGTAATAAGCTTCAGCGCGCTGGCATCCAGGTGCTCAGAACCGATAGCTTGCGTATATACGCCCCGTGAGCTGTCATAGCAACGCTCCAGCCGCTCGGCTGCTTTTAACACCAACTCACTGGCTCGCTTCACCATCTCACCGTCCGTGGTAGCCTTGCCGATCTTGATCGCTGCCTTGCTGCCAGCCCAATGAAACAACAATGTATAAGTATGTACCTGTTTGATATTCCGAAACTCCCACAATCCTGCATCCGGCTCGTCCATCGTACGGTCTATCCAATCCAGCAACCAGTTTACAAGCTTTTTATACGAATACTTGTGCGGAAACGTGATTCGCTTGTCGTTGAACAGCGGCAGTAGTCCTACCAGTACCTGGCCATAAACATCGTTCTGAATCTGCATATATGCCTTATTACCGATGCGCACAGGCTTGTTGCCTCGATAACCCTCCAGGTCGAGGGTTATTTCTTCCAGGTCTTTCTTACCGGTTATGGAGTACAACGGCTGCATACGGCCGCCGTCGCGCATCAGGATATTCTGTACATACTCGAAGTAGCTCTCGAGTTCGTCGAAGTGGCCCATTTCGTTGAACGCCTTCAATGTATAGTACGAGTCGCGAAACCAACAATAGCGATAATCCCATGTGCGCTCACTGCCCTCGTGCTCAGGCAGGCTGGTAGTACCTGAAGCGATAATACCTCCCGTATCTTCATACTGGTGCAGCTTGAGCACAAGCGCTGAACGGATGATCTCAGATTGATAAATATCCGGTATATATGTGCTCTTGATCCAGAACTGCCAATGCCGTACTGTCTTGTTTATAAAATCTTCCGCGGTAGGCTTGAGCGGCGCCTCCAGGGGCTCGCCGTAAGTAAACACCAGGTAGTGGTTACGATCAAGCACAAAGGGTTCCTCCTCCATGATATTCGAAAGCGATATATCTGTAGTCAGACGCGCCTGCATATCGAAGTTCATAAACCGCAGATGGTTACTGCTCAATACCGTCTCGGGCACCATCTCTCCATAGTTGCCACGCGGCTTGCACCGCACGCGCACAAATGGTGATCCCTCCAGCACCTCTATCTTGCGCACAAGCATCAACGGCTTAAAGAAACGCTCGTACTGATAAAACCGCGGCGCGCAGTCTATAACACGAAACTTGCCATGCTCGCATTGAAACTCGGTACACAATACGTTGGTATTTTCGATATAATACTGCCGGCTCGTATATTTCCCGACGGGGGTAATGGAAAACTCCCCGCCTTTCTCCTTATCCAGCAGTGAACCGAAAATAAAAGAACTATCAAATCGCGGCATACAAAGCCACGAAATATTGGCATCCATATCGACATACCCGATATACGAGCAATTGCCGATGACGCCGAGGTTATAACGATGAACACTCATTTTTTATAAAGCGACGGACAGGGTTAAATTTATGATGCAAGCGCCTGCAGCAGGCGTATAACATCCCTTTGATGAGCTATGGAATATTGTGCCACGGAATGCCCCGGCCCTACCTTGATCGTTACAGCACGATCGGCCAGCGTACGAAACATATCTTCATCAGTCTTGTCGTCGCCGATAGCCAGGATAAAGTCGCTGGCATTCTCGTCAGCAAGCTTGCGGGCCGCTACGCCTTTATCGATGCCAGCAATACGAACCTCGATCACCTTGTTACCATCGATCACCTGCAGATGAGCATTGCGTATCAGGTGAAACAAGCTATCCAGCAGCTCACGGGAACGTATAAAACCAAGCTCGGGCTGTACGTTTCTATAATGCCAGGCCAGCGTATGATTCTTCTCCTCAATAAACGATCCCGGGCAACGCTTGGCAAACAATTCCATTGTAGGCCGCACCACCGGTTTCCAGGTTTGATCGATCTCCTTCTCGGTCAACCATTCCTGGCCCGTACGTTTGATAGAAGCACCATGCTCAGCTACCAGGTTGACAGGCACGTCACGAAACCAGTCTTCCAGCACCTGCGAATCGCGGCCGCTGATGATCGTAAGGTTTGTCTTCGGATCTTCGCCCAGCGACGCCAGCAGCTTCAGTAGATTTTTATCAGGCATAGCCTCGCGTGGGTGCCGCGCATAAGCCACGAGCGTTCCATCGTAATCCAGCAACAGGCTTCGGCGCCCAGCTTCGTGATAGTGCTTTATAATATCCTGGCGGATGGACGTTGTAATAAACTTCTTCTCTTCAGACTTCTGCTGTTGCTTCACATCATACAGCTGATTAAGAAAATCATTCAACCAGGCCGTTACATCATAGTCTATAAGCCGTTGCTGCATCAGTGCCAGCTTACGTTTCTGTTCTTCCGGCGGCATCGTCAATGCCTGGTCTATTGCCAGAGACA
>Ga0247762_1000136_pt1 | contig 30099 bp, 25 predicted proteins | sample UWRJL081202R4_FD_181016 | JGI IMG/M metagenome (GOLD analysis project Ga0247762, IMG submission 181016) | Plant litter microbial communities from Arlington Agricultural Research Station in Wisconsin, United States - UWRJ-L081-202R-4 | ecosystem: Environmental > Terrestrial > Plant litter >...
ACGGGAATTCTTCATAACGAAGCTGCTGCCAACGGTTCATTCCCATTCCAATAGCAACCTTTTTCAACGCAGGATCTACTGTCGTTAAACCGGATATGGTATTGCGCAGTACAGGCAACAATGCATACAGAAACAAAGCGATCACCGCGGGCAATGCTCCGATGCCAAACAAGGGAATCATAAGCGCCAGCAAGGCAATGGAAGGTACCGTCTGCAATATTCCCGTAACATACAAGATAGCCCGTGATGCCATCGGCAGCCTATAAACGACAACCCCAAGGGGCACAGCCACAACTACCGACACCAGCAGCGCAATAACCGTGAGTAACAAATGCTCGCCGGTATGACGTACCAGATCAGACCACATGCTGGTCCGTCTGTCCTCATCAGTCTTACGTTGGATCAATCCTTTGCTTACCAGGAAGTCGTAGGCAATCTGCCCATATCCAGTTTTTTCAAAGATAGCTTTTGCATTCAGCGCCTGCATTTCGCCGGCAGTTAAAGTACCTGTAAGCTTATCCAGTTGACGAATAGCTCCCTCCGGCAAACCGCTGCGATAAAACGATACGGCCTCGTAACGTGGAAAGAAAGAACGATCATCAGTCAACAGTACAAGACCGAAGTGCTCGATCTCGCCGTCTGTTGAGTAGGCATCGGTTACCCCGATGCTACCATCGCGCAACGCCTGGTAAGCCAGGCCATGCTCGAGGCCAACCGGCCGCTGCTGCAATCCGTAAACCGGAGCAAGCGCCTGCCACCCATCCTGCCTCTTGAGAAACTCGTAGCTAAGCCCAAGATTGATGGCACCCTGCGTGCGCAGGTCGGAGATGGTATGCACACCGTAGCGGCTCGCAGCTGTTTTGAGCATTACCAGCGCATATGTGTTATTGAAACCGAACGGCCTCGAGATATGCAAGTCATGATGAGCCTTTAAATATATATTCAGCGAATCATAGGTAGCCGGTACCGCGCCACGCAGTATCTCGGCTGCAATAGTCCCTGTATATTCCGGATAAATATCGATAGCACCATTGGCCAGCGCTTCGAAACACACGGCGGTGCCACCAAGGCTGAATTTACGCTCCACGTTATAGCCGCCATCTTCCAGCAACAAAGCCTGCATCTCCCCCAGTATGTATCCCTCGTTAAAATGTTTCGCTCCCACGCGTAACACCGGCTGCCCGACAGCAGACAGTGCCAGGACGCTGCATATTGCTATTACTATCGATCGTATCATAGCTGTTGCAAATAAGCGTCTTTAACTGCACTCAGCGCTGCGCGGTCGCCCGATGCGCGCAGGCGTGTCTGATCTATCCAGAGAAAACTGTCGGCCAGGAGCATTGCTTCTTCCCAATCATGAGTAACGAGCACCACCGTTCGCGGCGATGCCTTTTGAAGCGCCTGGAAATGCGTATAGATATGACGTTTGGTACTGTAATCCAGCGACGAAAAAGGTTCATCCATCAATAGTATCGGCGGATTACTGAACATGGCGCGACATAAGCTTACGCGCTGCTGCTCCCCGCCCGACAGAGCATGCGGGTATTTGGTTATATGGGAACGATCGAGCTGTACGAGCTCGAGCAGCTCGGTTACACGGGTATGTATAGTATCTGCAGCTGCACCGCTGATAACGCCAGGCATTCCTATATTCTCGCCCACGGTGAGATGAGGAAATAACCCCGTGTTTTGCACGCCATAGCCGATCTTGCGGCGCAGCATAACGATCTGCTGATAATCAAGCGGACGATCGAACAAATGAACAGTGCCGCTTACAGGCCTAACGATACCGTTGATAAGCTCCAGTAGCGTAGATTTACCGCTCCCGCTTTTACCTAATATGGCGACTACGCTATGCCCGGCTATAGAACATGAGATATCCGTTAATACCGGGCGCTGTCCGTAATCAAACGAAACGTGATCAAAACGAATGGGTAATGGTATGCTCTCCAAAAGACCTGGCTTTTATCCAGGCTAAAGATAGAAAAACTCTGGTATCGCCCGCCATCAATCGCAATCACACCTTGCGACTGAAACAAAAAAACACTACTTTACTATAAACAAAAACAGTCGTGGAATCGATAAAACTGGAGCATTTTCGAAATCTCATCTCGCTATCCGCCGCAGATGGTAAGATTGAAGAAGTTGAGCGTGTAGCGCTCGCCAAAATTGCTTACGAAAACGGTATTGCGCTGGACCGTCTTAACTTTATGTTAACGCGCGCCAATGAGTATACCTACCTCATCCCGCAGAACTCCGTAGAGCGCGAAAAGCAACTGGAACAAATGTTGGACCTGGCTATGGTTGATGGCGACTTTGCTCCTGCCGAGCGAGACCTGATAGCTTCTGTGGCTCACAAGCTCGGTTTCACCGAACAAGAGCTGGAAGCCATAATCGCCGCACATGCGAGCGCTACTAAAATCGTATAGATCCAAGGTGTAAGCGTGGCTTCCCTGGGGATTACCACGTTACAATAAACGTGTTGCTATCTCCGCCGCGGTCACGGGTATTCTTGGTTACATCCAGCTGAACGGATACACGCTGCGAAGAGCTCGGTTTAAACTTCCGGCTAAGTCCTGTAAGCAATCCCTTGTCGAACGTGGTACCATATGTCTTCTTACATTCCACGACACCTTTGTTCGCGTCAACCGATGTATATTTAAAATATCCAACATCACCACCCCGGTGATTTGCCTTGTAGAGCGAGTTGACATAAGCCAACGCATCTTCGATAGTTTTGATATCTGCAGGAAAAGCAGCAATGGCGGGAAGAGTAGCTCCCATCATATATAATGCGTAAGGCCCCAGGCGCTCACATATAGTACGGAACGCATTGATATAACGCTCCAGCGAATACCATCTACCTGGCTCGGGATTGTCAATACCATTCTCATGAAGAATTTGCACTCCCTGCTCGCGGTGCTTGTCCATGGCATTCAACATGGCCAAAATCGTATCTCCGCTTACCTCCACCTTGTTATTCCAGCAAACAAATTCTGTACTTATCATCGCTTTAAAAAAAATCGTTATCTGTATCGCTGCCGATCTTCGGCAAACACCCTGTCTCGATAACAAACGCTGTGCGAAGGCAGAAATAAGTAGAAACCCGTATATAAAACTGGTAAGAAACACTGAAAAACGCCTATAACACTGTTTGTTACAACAACAATCAAGCGTTTACCGTCTCAATACAGGAATAGCCGTGTGCAGGATTGGGAAACAGAATTACACACATTAATCCCATAAATGGAAATACTCCACACAATGGAATCGTAAGGTGTGTAAACACTCGTTCGCCATATATAAAGTGATCGGCGGGAGGGTATGGGATACTATCAGACTACGTATTCACGATTTATTGTTCTGAGGAAGCCCGGCGGTGGGTGGTGTTCTGATAAGGTTAGTGCGGACGTTACGCGGCAGTTTAAGACTGCCAACATGATGGGCACAAGTCAGACTTGCGCCAATTCCTGGGCAGTCCTACCTTTATATAAGTAATCAGGCAATAAGGTTTGACTTTGATGACAGTACCTTGCGCCAACCAAAGCGCCAACTTTTCGGATTGATCTGATTTATATAGCGAGGCTCTTCGACAAGGGTCTTGCTCTTTAGAACATCTGTAATGTCTTAATCTTGAAATCCGGTTAGCTTTACACCTGATATGAGACGGGAACTTGCCAAACAGGAAGGACAGCGAAAAAGATTTCGGGCCACATTCATACGACTCGGTACGAAAAAAAGTTACCAGGGATACTCCGAAGAAACGATACTACTGAATCGCGTAATCGACACAGAAACGGGTAATGCAGTAACGGACCATCTCTGGTTTACCTATACAAAAGGCTTTCAGGATGCGCGTATGAAAGAAGGGGACACGATAGAGTTTGATGCCCGCGTAAAGGAATACAAAAAGGGATACGTAAACCGTGCCTACGGAATAAACAATCGCAAACAGGACTATAAGCTGAGCCATCCCACGCGCATAGCCGTGGTCAATAGTCCAACAGGCCAGTAAAGTCTGTCGGAGTAAACCTTAACTTAAAAGACAATAGGAGATCAGTCCCTGCCTTATTACAGGGGGCTACTCGCAAATCGCCTTACTGAAGGGAGAAGCGCTAGCGCTTTTCTGCGCTGGGGGCTGCAGTCTGTACGGGAACAAGCCGTGTTTTTTCTACCGACTCAATGCTATGTCCAGGAATTTCAATGCTGTACATAGTGTGAGAACGGTTGATGGGCTTAATCACTTTCACTTCCGTCTTACCATCAAGGAGGTAAGTCTGCCCCGGTTCGATTATCATCAATGTTGTAAAAATTAGCTGAACGATGTCGTAATGGCCTTTCGTAAAATGGCCTGCAATTATAGTATTCAAACCGCTCTTTTTCACATCATTCACCTAAAAAAATTTACGCGCACTGATGAATAAAACGGTCATTCCCATTGAATATTACACCTGAGTAAATGGTACCCCCAGCGGCGCGCCCCTTATCCACAGGCCAGGCCGCTCATGGCTCTCCAGACCATTTTCAAACACGTGGCGACTCCTGCTTAAGCCACATTAGTATACTGATAATAGCTTGCCGATTCTAATGCTGCTCTAATCTGCTGCTGCTCTAATCTGCGCATAAATGACATCTGCACGCTCCACAACCACTATCTGTAAAATAACCTTTCATCATTAGTACAATTTTGGTATCTTCGATTTAAATACTATGCATGCATAGTATTTAAACACACTCAAACACATGATTCGCAAGCATACCGAAACAATAGACTCCAAACTTAAAACCGCCTGGCAGATCATCAGTCGTATGTATAACGCAGAGGCGATGAAGCATGATATAACCATTGCTATCGGCCACTTCCTACTGAATGTCGATAGCCAGCAGGGGGCCTTCGCTTCGGACATCGCGCCGCGGCTTGGCTCGGAAGACACCTCCCTTTCCAGGCTCATTGCATCACTGGAACACACGGGGCTGATTGAACGCACGGCCGATAAAACCGACAAACGCCGCAGCAAGATATTACTCACCGAGAAAGGCAAACAAAAGAAGGAAGTATCGAAAACGGTAGTGAGAAATTTCAACCGCCTTGCCAAAGACCGGATCGGCAAAGAAAAGATCGAAACTTTTCTTGCGACACTCGACGAGATAACGAACCTCGCCAAAGAACAATACGATCAACTGAAATAGAGCAGCATACTCCTACAACCGAACGCAAATACTCTACTACACCATTAAACGCTTTAAACTATGGACTTCTCTTTGACCGAAGAGCACAAAATGATACGCGAGACTGCACGGGAATTTGCACAGATCAAGCTCAAGCCTGGTGTTATCGAACGCGACAGCCTTGCCCTCTACCCCACCGCTGAAGTAAAACAAATGGCCGACCTGGGATTCATGGGCGTATTTGTCAATCCTGAATATGGCGGCTCGGGTATGGACTATATAGCCTACGCACTGGTAATGGAAGAGCTTTCGAAGATCGACAACTCATGCTCCGTTATTGTTTCGGCCCACAATTCGTTAGTGTGCTGGGGTATACAGGAATTTGGAACGGAAGAGCAGAAGTTGAAATATCTCAAGCCGCTGGCTCTAGGACAAATGCTTGGAGCATTCTGCCTCTCTGAACCCGAAGCAGGCTCCGACGCTACCAGCCAGCGCACGACGGCGATAGACAATGGCGACCACTACATACTGAACGGTACCAAGAACTGGATAACCAACGGCAAGATGGCGTCTGTATACATCGTGATTGCACAGACCGACCGAGATAAAGGACATAAGGGAATAAATGCTTTTATCGTAGAGCATAACTGGACCGGGGTATCTACCGGTCCGAAGGAAGACAAACTTGGTATACGCTCCTCTGACACCTGTGCTGTGATGTTCCAGGATGTGAAGGTTCCGAAGGAGAATCGCCTCGGTCCTGACGGGTTCGGATTCAAGTATGCGATGAAAACGCTGGATGGCGGCCGCATCGGTATCGCTGCGCAGGCTCTTGGCATTGCCTCCGGAGCATACGAGCTGGCACTGGCCTATTCGCACCAGCGTACAACCTTCGGCAAGCCCATACACACGCACCAGGCTATAGCCTTCAAGCTCTCGAAAATGGCCATGCAGATCGAAGGTGCCCGTATGATGTTATACCGTGCCGCCTGGATGAAAAACAACGGTATGGATATCAATCGCGCGGCGGCCATGGCCAAGCTCTATGCCTCGGAAATAGCGATGGAGATAACGATAGAAGCCATACAGATACACGGCGGTTACGGTTTTGTAAAAGAGTATCATGTAGAACGCCTGATGCGTGACGCCAAAATCACGCAGATCTATGAAGGGACATCGGAAATCCAGAACCTGGTGATCTCCAGGAGCATCATAACTTCTGAGCCTTACCTACCGCTGTAGGCAAATTCTTTCTTTAAAAAACACAGTATCCAGGGAATACCCGGATACTGTGCGTATATTCCGTAATATCTACCGGAAACCTTACTCTTAAGCTTTTCTTAAGCTATTCTTAAGGCTATCTCCAAAATCAACGAAATTAAAAAGATGTACCGGGGATTGGTTTTCACATCATTTACAACGTTTGTGGTACCCGTGCACGCTACCAATACCCCTGCCGTGGAACGTATGGCTGACATCTAGGCCGGGAGCTACTTTTTTTTCCCTTTATCTTTCTGGAATTTTGTATCCAGAATGTCTTTGCTAAATCATCACTTCAGAACATGACGGATCACTGCGCGCCTTGATCAGGAACTCGGCTAGTGCCGGAGTCTTCAAAACCACCCCCCTACAGTCTTTTCTTTTTACATCTACTACTATTACCGTGAAAAAAACGATTGGCCTTCTACTGGCCGTATTCAGCTCATGCTTTGCGTATAGCCAGGGCAAAATTGGAAACTTCTATGTAACCTGGGGTTACCACCGCGACAGCTACACCCGGAGCACGATCCACTTCAAGGACAACAAGACTGACGATTACAACTTCACCCTGCATAAGGCGAACGCTCATGACAAGCCGGACTTGCACGACTTTTTCCATACCGCACCAACGGTACCGCAATACGTGCTAAACTTCGGGTACTTCTTCGCCAAGAAGTCACAGTGGGGTATTGAAGTAAGCTGGGATCACCTGAAGTATGTGGTGACCGACAACCAGGTGATGCACCTGACCGGTGAAATCCGTGGCCAGCATTTCGACCAAGATACCCTGGTGACACCCAAGTTCGTGCACTTCGAGCACACTAATGGTAACAACTACCTGATGGTAAGTGTTATACGCCGGTTCAAATGGCTTACTTCCGCACGTCACCCGGAGACAGGTCTGAGCATAATCACCAAGGGCGGTATGGGCGGCCTGGTGCCTAAAACGGATTCTTATATCATGGGCAACCACAACGACGGTCCTTTCCGTCTCAGCGGCTTTGTGATAGGCGCCAGCGCGAATTTACGTTACGATTTCTATCGCTACCTGTTTGCTGAGGTGGGGATTAAAGGAGCGTTTGCTGATTATACAGATGCCAAGCTATACCTGGAAGGCCGTGCACGCCATTCGTTTTTCTCTGCGCAGTATATAGCAGCGCTGGGCATCAACGTGCCTCTTAGCAAGTGATCTGATCCTAAAAAAATAACCAGCGCGCCAAAGACAAGCGCGCTGGTACCTTCCTTTTATATAAGCCAACCGATGGGCGGTAAGACTACAGTATAACAAACGCGTTTCCTGTGCAGTCGAAAAACAAAACAGGCGCAACCGATGGCTTATAATTACCATCTGTTGCAACCTGTCTCTCCAACGTGCGATTTGGGCTCCTGAGTTATCGCGTTATAAATTATCCGACTTCTTTGCGTGTGGGCGCAATGAATATAATTTCTTAAAAGAAAGCCATGATCCTTCTAAACTGTCGTCCAAACGACCGAAGCTGATCGAAGGCTGTATACTTCTGCATGCTTCGCAACAGCGCCTGCTCGTCGTCCTGAGTTGCCAGGGTGTGGCCTATGCGATTCATGACGAAGGGTACTACAAACCGAGCAATGGATCCGGCGGTAGGTTCGCTGATGCCGTAGTACGCGTACAGCTTGAACGAAAGATCCATGACCATGCTTTGCACCAGCATATGATTTCCGATCGGTTGCTTATCCTTGAGCGCTGTAACAAACTCGCGTCCTTTGCCAGAGGCGGCATGAACCCGCATATTTGCTACGATCACATCGTGTATCACGTTAAGTACGGGAGATATCTCTTCCGACTTCAAACCCAGCGTTAACAGCTTTCCGGCCAGATCCCGTCTCATCTCCCTGATTATTCCTTCCAGCATATCTGTCGCGTTTAGGTGAACACCGGGATAAATTCCCGATCGAATACAATTAAAATTAGCCTGGAAATGAGGTTTTGAGAGAAGATTTCGTCGGATAAAGGTTACAACCCGTCCAATTCAAACTAAAACGCGATAAAGAATCACCCCAACGGCATCCGCGGAAAAAATGACTGTACGCATATGCGCAGAGAGCCTGCGGGCGCATATTGTAAAAAATACACAATAAAATTTATAACCTATTGATTTAAAGCGTATTGATTCGCTTCATCAGGCTTTCGCGATACGAGCTGCCTACCGGAATGATCTTTGCCCCGATCTGCAGATTGCCCTGATCTATATTATCGATCTTACGGACATTGATCAGGAACGACCGGTGTACACGCATAAACGTTTCTGAAGGCAGCTTCTCTTCTACTGCTTTCATTGTGCTGTAGACGGTGAATACCTTCTTATCTGTGTTGATTTTTACGTAGTCGCCAAAGGCCTCGATCCAGAGGATATCATTAAGGGCGAGATTTGTAAGCAGTGAATCGGCCCGTACAAATATGTTCTCAGCCGGCTTTTGCCACGATGCTTCAAGTTTTTCACGCACTTTCAGCACTGCTTTGAGAAAACGGGCGTAATCCGTCACCGGTTTTAGTAAGTACGCGGTAACGTCATAGTCAAATGCTTCGATGGCGTATTGCTCTTTGCTGGTAATGATGATGACATGCGGCTGCTTCGGCAATGAGCGTAGCAGCTCCAGGCCGTTGAGGCCGGGCATCTCGATATCCAGCAGGATCAGGTCGGTGGGATTACCTGCGAGCCACTGAACGGCCTTAATCGGGTCGTTAAATGACGTTTGGAGGTCTAAAAAACCGGCCCGTCCTACGAGTCCCTTCATGACCTCTTCTGAAATGGGATCATCTTCGACAATGATACATCTGATTTCCATGAATGCGATGCTAACCGGGTTAAACTATTCGTGAATTCAATCTTCGAAGTAACAGCTTCCAGACCTAAATACCAATCGTCTGAGTTGGGTAACAGCTCAGGGTGTGGCGTAGCGTACGGCTAATTCGCCCAACAGCGTATACGTGCGCATTCTCAGGTCGGAGGCGCGTGCGGCATAATGCGAAGGGTCCTGTCTGTGGCGGATATCATTCTCCCAATCTGAAAGCACGCGGTGGATGTCCTGAGCGCCTACGTAGCCGTATCCAGCCTTCATTTTGTGAACCAGCACCTCCAGCTTTGGCCAGTCCAGCTCCGCAATAAGATCGTCCATTTGCTGCAGCATGGTCGGTACCTGCTGGCGGAACACCGCAATGACCTTTCTAGCTTGTTCGGGGCTATCGAGCAGGCTTTCCAGGGCGGTGCCTGTGCCAGTCTGAACGGCCACCGGCCTATTTTTTTCTTCGCCCCGAAGGATCATGGTTTCCAGCAAGTCTGTATCGATAGGCTCGCGCAGGTAGCCTTTTATAGGCAACACCTTCTGCACTGCCTCGGGCAGCTCCGGAAAGTCGCCGGTATATACTATTATGAGTGGTGGCACGATCGGCACGTCAGCATGCCCGGCTGTATCCGAAAGATAACTGGATAGCTCGGGAGCCAGTTGGAGGTCCAGCAACACCAGATCATGGTGACTGGATCGCAATAAAGCGGCAAGCGCTTCACAACTTTCGGCAATTGAAACACTGCCGATTTTTTTGTCGGAAATAACATCGGCTACGGGCATTGAAAAATTGCTTGGCCCGGCTAATACAAGTTTTTTAATCGGCATGATCTCTAGTCTGAATGAGCGCGATAATGGCAATGTGGAAAATATCAGCAAGATTATCTTTAAAGACAAACCTTTGCTACTGAAAATTACTTAGATCATTTATCAGGGATTTTACTGAGGACCATTTGGCATCAAGTTATCGTATAACATTTCATCAAGAACGTTGTTATCCTAAAATATGACGCAGCAAGCAGCCTCCCGTCTGCTTATATATTCGCTGTAGAAAAAAATCCCAGGCCAATATGATTCTCATTTTAAGAAAACATAGTTTTCGTCTGGGATCATTTTTTATGTGCCACTGCGCCTGCAGGCTTTAAACACGTTTTTTAACAATGGCCTTGAATTAGCCTATAGCCAAACAACTACAAGAAGATGAAAAAAATAATAGCAGTATTCGCCCTTACATTCATCATCGCCTCACAGGCTTTTGCGGCTAACCCCACGTTGCTCGGCGTAAACCTGATCGCTGCGAAGAAGAGCATCATGTACTTCAAGTTCGACCGAGAGCTGGCGGGTGCAGAGGTGGAAGTTTACGACCACAACGGCAACATTATAGGACGCCACACGCTTCACAAACACAAGCTTATCATCGATTTCATAGACGTTGAGCCAGGTAACTACACCGTTGTAGTGATAAAAGACAATAAATTCAAGGCTTTTCACTATACACAAGTTGACAAAAACGCCACTCCGAATCCCATTTCAGCTTCGGCGATGAGTACACGATCGGACATAACTTTTTATTAATAAGTAAAGACCCGTTTGCGCGCTACCATGATATACCGACCTTCTATATATTAATCCCGTACGTAACCCTTACGTACTTATACGGATAAAAAATCCGGTCTTCTGTGGATAGTTCTCCCGGACGGAATGAATCAAATTTGTATTAGGGCAACCGTTACTTTTTTTTAAACGGGATGCCCACATGACAACGTTCATTCCATTCACGCACATGAAGAATCTCAAAGACGTCAAGCTTAGCATGAAGTTGGGACTGTTCCTGGTTGTACTGGCCGGGCTGTTACTGCTGAATTTTTGCAGCATTCTCTACTTCATGTCCACACGCAACGACAATACAGCGGCCGTGGATATCACCGGCTACAACCGCATGCTTACGCAACGTGTAGCCTACTTATCAGAGCGGGTGGTGCGCGGGCACGACGTTCGGAAAGAATTACAAACCACGATCACGGCTCTTGACCTATCTTTCGGGAAGCTTCGCGCCGGCGGTGTACTTACGCCTCTATTCGGAGGCAGAACCTATACTTTACCACGTCCTTCGACGGAACAACGGGAAACTGTAGAACGCACAGAAGCATCCTGGGCTCCGTTAAAACAACACGCCGTAGCCATACTCACCAGGCCTCTCTTCAAAGACTCTATAACATACAGGGTCTCCGCAGACTCTTCTAAATTCATTAAAAGCTCTTATATGGCGGGCGTAAACCCTGACATCGAAAAGGCGCTGACGCGGCTCGAACATGAAGCCGATCCTATTATGAAATCTCTCGACAGCCTCTCGCAATACTATGTCCGGCAGACGGCAAGTAAACGGGCAATGGCCAAGAATGTACTGCTGGTCATTACCGGCTTCAGTATAATCTTCCTGGCCTGGGGTATTTACATCATTCGTCAATATATCGTGAAGCCTGTGGGCGAGCTCAACGCTATAGCGTCCAGCCTACGCGAAGGCGAGCTCGATATCAACAGCCAATACAACGCCGGTGACGAGATCGGAACTGCTATCGGTAATATAAAAGCGGCGACCGTTCACCTGGGGCAGGCTGTGGAGTTTGCAGGGCAGATCGGCACGGGCAATTTTGCGTCCGACTATAAGCCGTCGGGTGAGAAAGATACACTGGGGCACTCGCTGCTCAATATGCGTAACAAGCTCCAGGAGGTAAATCGCGAGGACAAGAAGCGTAGCTGGGCTACCGAAGGCCTTGCCCGATTTGCCGGGATAGTACGCGACCACCAGAACAATGTGGCAGAGCTTGGAGATGCTGTACTGGCTGACCTTGTGGAATATATGCAAGCCAACCAGGCGGCCCTTTTCCTGGTGAACGACGATGACATTGAAGAGACGCACCTTCAGCTGATATCGGTTTATGCATGGGAAAGAAAGAAATTTGCCGAGAAGCGGATCAGCAAGGGCGAAGGGCTGCTCGGGCAGGTGTGGCTTGAAAAGGAGTTCCTGTATCTGAAGCAGATCCCGAAAGATTTTGTAGAGATAACATCCGGTCTAGGCAAGGCTACTCCGCGCACGCTGATGATTGTACCTCTGAAGCTGAACGACGAGGTATTCGGCATTCTGGAGATCGCTTCGTTCCGTGACTACGAAGCGTATGAACGCGACTTTGTCATTAAGCTATCGGAGCTTGTGGGCTCTACAATTTCGTCGGCGAAGGTAAACAGTCGTACGGCCACTCTTCTCGCTCAATCTCAGACACACACCGAGATGATGCGCGAGCAGGAAGAGATGATGCAGCAGACCTTGGAGGAGATGCAGGCCACCCAGGAAGAGGTAAGCCGCAAGGAAAAGGAATATCTCTCTGCTATAGACCAGCTGCAGCAAACTGTCGCGTGGCAGGAGCGTCGTATCAACGAACTGATGGAAGACCGGAATGTTGAGACATTACGTGAAGAGATGGAAAAGAGCCTGTTACGCAACGGCCAGAAAGTACCGTCGCACAGCGGCGCCTGAAAAATATATACTTCGTAGCCCCTAAGAGCCCTACCCCATTTTACGGGGTAAGGGCTCTTTTTTTGCCTTTAGTTGCAGCGGGACTGTAACTATTACGGATCTGCACAGTATGTCTCTCAGGGGGAAAAATAACGATTCAGTACACGAAACTGCGGATACAGGACACTAATCAAGGTGGGTTGGTAACATTTTTTGTCTGGCTCCGTCACAACGTCTAACTATGAAGGCGATTTTTCTCCATATTTAGGTATTCCCGAATGGGCTATATCAATCCGCCGGAGCGTCATCTCAAACCCTGCAACCGTATGTTTAAAAATTATGTAGTCATAGCTTTCCGAAACCTGTTCAAGAGAAAGCTATATTCTTTTATCAACATTGCCGGGCTTGCCACCGGCGTGGCCGTTTGTCTTGTCATACTCAACTACGTCAATTTCGAGCTGAGCTATGATGATTTTAACGAAGACTCACCGAACATCTATCGCACTGTTGCCTCTTACTATAGCGGCGACGAATTGCGTGGCAAAAGTCCATTGTCGGGCTATGCTCAAGGGCCGGCGCTGCTGGCCGACATACCGGAAATAAAAGCTTATGTACGCACGCACCCAATGTATGGTGGCGCCGTAGTGAGTAATGAAACGGCGGAAGGCGGGCCGCGGCGTTTCCGCGAGGAGGAGAGCATTCAGTTTGTAGATTCTACATTCCTGGATGTATTTACTCATAAGATTGTGCTCGGGGACACAAAACATCCGCTGGACCGCCCCAGTACCGTTGTGATAACGCGGAAGATGGCCGATAAATATTTCGGTGCTAATGCGGACCCGATCGGCAAGACCCTGAAAGTATCCGGAGGCTGGGCCGACGAAGATTATGAAGTTACCGCGGTTATTGAAGATGTGCCGGACAATACGTCTTTCCAGTTCGACTTTTTGTTCAACATACATAACCTGTTGCAGAACGGCCAATATAAGGAAGACAAAGGTTGGGGCTGGAACAATTTCATAACCTACGTACAGCTGCACCCGGGAACGAATGTTAAAACGGTGGAAGAGAAGATGCCCGCTTTTGTAACCAAATACCAGGGCGAAGATCTCCGCGACTCCAATTCCCGTCTTGTGCAATCTTTTCAGCCGCTTCGCGACATACATCTCAACCCGGGGCTCAAAAACGAGTCGAGCCCTACGATCGCTTCCAGCACGATATATTTCTTTATCGTTATTGCCATTTTCATCCTGGCCATAGCCTGGGTTAACTATATAAACCTCTCTACCGCGCGCGCTATGGAACGCGCCCGTGAGGTGGGGATCAAGAAAGCTATCGGAGCGTTTCGTATACAGCTTATATCGCAGTTCATCCTGGAGTCTGTTCTTGTGAACCTGATCTCGGTAGTTCTGGCGGTGCTACTGGCTGTGCTGCTGCTGCCTGTGCTGGCGAATATTGTCGATAAGGACCTTGCTTTTGATTTTGCGGATCCGCGTTTCTGGATAGTGATCGGGGGTTTATTCCTCATGGGGTCTCTGGTTTCGGGTGCGTACCCGGCGTTTGTACTGTCGTCGTTCCAGACCGCTGCCGTTATCAAGGGCAGCTCGGAGAAAGCCGGAAAATTCTCTTTGCGTAAGGCTTTGGTGGTATTCCAATTCGTATCGTCGCTGGTGCTTATAGCCGGTACATTTGCTATCTATCGGCAGCTCACCTATATGCAGAACCAGCAGAAAGGTTTTACGATGGACCAGATGCTGATCGTTAAAGGTCCCAGTGTGCTAGAGGGCGTCAAGGACGAGGCCCGTGCAGAGCGGCTCAAGACCTTCAAGAACGAGCTTAAACGTTTGCCCTCTGTAACATCGGTAACCACATCGGGTGCTGTGCCGGGCGGAGGTTATAACTGGGGTACCAGCATGCGTCGGGAAGGAGCTCCTCCGGAGGAAAACAAAAGCGGCAGTGTGGTGTTTGTTGATACCGACTTTATCGAGACTTATGGTATCGAGCTGCTTGCCGGCAAAGCATGGAACCCTGATGCTGAGACTGAAATGAAGGCCGTGCTCATCAACGAAGCTTCGATCACAGCGTTTGGTCTCGGTACTGCCGAGAAGGCGTTACAGGAACATATATTACTGGGCGGCGATACTGTAGAAGTTCTCGGCGTGCTCAAGAACTATCACTGGAATTCGCTGAAGGAAGATTACAGTCCATTCCTGCTTGGTGCCCGCAAAATACATGGTGCCAACTATTCCGTACATCTCAGCGCGACCAACCTCAACGAGTCGATCGCCAAGATCGAGCAATTATATAAGGAAGTATTTCCGGGCAACCCTTTCGACTATTACTTCCTGGACGATTTCTTCAACCGTCAGTACAAGGATGATCAGCAGTTCGGCAAGATCTTCAGTCTTTTCGCGATTCTGGCCATCATCATAGCCTGTCTCGGTCTCTGGGGTCTGGCCTCGTTCACGACGACTCAGAAGCTGCGTGAGATCAGCATCCGTAAAGTACTCGGTGCATCGACGCCCAGTATAATGTCTCTTCTATCGGGCCAGTTTATGAAGCTTGTGCTGATCGCCAGTATAATCGCTCTGCCTCTCACGTGGTATGGCATCGATTCGTGGCTGGATAATTTTGCATTCCGCATCGATATTGCGTGGGACCTGTTCGTGGTGCCTGCGCTTATTCTGGCAGCCATAGCGCTTGCCACGGTGAGTATACAGATCCTTCGAGGCGCGCGCAGTAACCCGGCACAGGTGCTGCGTTCGGAATAGGACTGCTTCAATCGAGAGAATTACCATTTCATAAAAAAGCCCTCCCGACAAGTCGGGAGGGCTTTTCATTCGCCACTGTTCCATCTAACCTAAACCAATTTATCAATCAACCCTTAAACAAAGTCTTTGTTTCGGCAACAAGGCGTTCGAGGCCTTCGAGCATTTCGTGCATGGCTTTACCATAGTCCGGGCTCCACGGGCGGCGGGCATTCTCTTCCAACACATGCATGCTTTGATAGAAGCTGTCTGTACAGAAGAGCGCAGTCGATGACTTGAGCTTGTGCAGCAATCGTATTGTGGAGCTCATGTCGTTACGGCTACAGACCTCGCGCAGCTCTGCGGCCAGCGGCGGGGTGAGCTGTATGAAGGCTTCCAGCAATTCCTGCTGTACAACCGGGCTCTTCATAGTCTGGCGATCGAATTTTTCAACGTCCAGAAAGGCATACCGAGGAGGAATGGCGCCTCTTCCATAAAGTCCGTTTTGCAAAACCTGCCCTGACATAGCGTTGTTGTTTACGTTACAAAGTTGCGCACAAAACAACCTCCCCGAAATCCGGAGTATTACTGAATTATCAAACGTGGGAGCTACCGGTAACTCTGGATGTGAGTCAGGGTGATCTAGGGGAAACTACGTACGTATTTACACGAGCTTGATGCCTTCGTGGCTCAGCTTGCCGTATTTCACCTTATCGAACACATAATAGAAGGCGCCTTTACGGGACGATTCCTTCTCTTTTTCCTTTTGTTTATTGAGGATGCCCAGTGACAGGATCTTGCGCGTAAAGTTGCGCTTATCCAGCGGTGTTTCGTATATGGCCTCATACAGGTTCTGAAGCTGGGGCAGTGTAAACCGTGTCGGCAGCAACTCGAAGCCTATCGGATGATGGGTAACTTTCTGCTGCAGCTGATGCTTGGCGGTAAGTACCATCTGCTTATGATCGAACACCAGAGCGGGTATCTTATCGAGCGGAAACCACTTCGCCTCGTGCTCATTCTGCAATTGTTCGCTATAGTCGGCGATGTTGATCAGCGCGAAATACGCAACGGAGACCACACGCCCTGCGGTATCGCGGTCTACGTTACCAAAGCAGTACAGTTGCTCCATGTATATATTCGTCATACCGGTAAGCTCACTGAGCACGCGGCCGGCCGCATCGTCCACTCCCTCATCGCGATTCACGAAGCCGCCCATAAGCGACCACTTTCCCTTCTGTGGCTCGAAGGCTCGTTTGATAAAGAGGGCCTGTATCTTCTTTCCATCGAATCCGAAGATGATACAATCCACTGCTACCAACAGCCTGTCGTGACTCTTATACTTACTGATGTCCATAATACGCCGTTACCTGATCCCTAAATATATCAGATTCTCAGGCAACTACAGCCATGACGCTAAAAATAAACGTTTCAGGGGCGTTATCACAGACCTGAATCAAGATTATCCCTAATATTAAGAGCCCTACTCATCCGCCTGCTGACGGATGGATAGGGCTCGAAAAACGTATATCCATTACCGGATTACTACTACAATATTCTACCTGTAATACAATTCATTCCAACGCAATTCGTTCTTGAACTGGTACAGGTTTGTCTCCTTACCGATCAGTACATATTCAATGCCTGCCATCTCTGCAAAATCCTGTAGGTGTTCGGCTGTAAGGTTCTGGCTATAGCACGTATGGTGAGCGCCGCCGGCAAGGATCCACGCAGCACAGCCTGTGTGCATATCAGGATATGGCTTCCACAGCACTCGGGCTACGGGGAGCTTTGGCAGCTCCTCTTTAGGCGCTACTGCTTCAACTTCGTTTACCAGCAGACGGAAGCGGTTGCCCATGTCGATAACGGACGCGTTGAGTGCGGGTCCTGAGGCACTGTTGAATACGAGGCGGACCGGATCTGCCTTGCCACCGATACCGAGCGGGTGAATCTCACATGTGATCTTACCATCCGCGATAGACGGACATATCTCGAGCATGTGTGAACCGAGTACAAGCGGGTTTGACGGATCGAAATGGTATGTGTAGTCCTCCATGAACGAGTTACCGCCCTTGAGGCCGCTACCCATTACTTTCATGGCGCGTACCAGCGCAGCCGTTTTCCAGTCACCTTCGGCACCAAAACCATATCCCTCGGCCATAAGGCGCTGTGAGGCGATGCCGGGCAGTTGTACCAGGCCGTGCAGGTCTTCGAATGTATCGGTAAAGCCTTTGAAGTTGCCTTGCTGGAGGAACGTGCGCATTCCGATCTCGATACGGGCCGCGTCCTTCAATGAAGCGTGAGCCTCTCCGCCCTTACGCAGGGAAGCACTGAGTGTGTATTGATCGTCGTATTCTTTTACCAGTTTTTCTATATCGGCGTCCGCCACGGCGTTTATCACCTTTACAAGGTCGCCCATACCGTAGCCGTTAACGGAGTAACCGAATTTAAGCTCGGCCTCTACTTTGTCGCCTTCTGTTACGGCTACCTGGCGCATGTTGTCGCCGAAGCGGCAGAAACGCGCGCCTTGCAGATCGTTCCAACCTGCGGCGGCTCTTGCCCATGTATTCAGGCTTTCGTGTACCTTTTTATCTTCCCAGTGGCCTACTACTACTTTACGGTTCAGACGCATACGGGACATTATGAATCCGAATTCACGGTCACCGTGAGCGCTCTGGTTTAGGTTCATGAAGTCCATGTCGATAGAGCTCCATGGTATGTCGCGGTTAAACTGGGTATGTAAATGCACCAGTGGTTTCTGCAGTATCTTCAGACCGCCGATCCACATTTTGGCAGGCGAGAATGTGTGCATCCACGCGATGATGCCTATACAGTTCTTTGCTGTGTTGGCTTCCTGGCAGAGCTGGTAGATCTCTTCGGGCGATTTAACAACAGGCTTGAAAACTATTGTTACCGGGATCGCTGAAGCTGCGTTGAGCGCCTTCGCGATCTGCTGTGAATGTTCGGCAACCTGGCGGAGTGTTTCCTCGCCATACAGAAATTGGCTTCCGGTTACAAACCAAGCCTCCAATGTCTTGAGATTAGTCATGCTATGCTATATAGTTGTTTGGAATAAATCGATAATCAGTTCTGACCGTAGTATGAGTCCGGCCCGTGCTTACGTTCATAATGTTTTTTGATGAGGGAATCCTTGAGTCGTGGCGCCCTTGGATTGATCTGTTCGGTAAGTAATGCCATCTGCGCTACGGACTCCAGCACGGCACTGTTATAAACAGCTTTCTCCGGAGTTTTGCCCCAGGTAAACGGTGCGTGGTTACCCACCAGGATCATCTCTACTTCCGTATAGCTCAGACGGCGCTCGCTCAGGCAGTTCATGATCTGGAAGCCTGTCTGATATTCGTAGTCGCCTTCGATCATGTCATCGTTCATCGGCGGTGCGCAGGGAATGTCGACTGTAGTGTGGTCCGCATGCGTGGTGCCGAAGATCGGAATGTCGCGCTGCGACTGTGCCCACGCTGTACCATAGGTAGAGTGTGTATGAACGATACCGCCGATATTCTCCCAGTGTTTGTATAACACCGCGTGCGTTTTCGTGTCTGACGACGGGCGGAGAGCTCCTTCCACGGTGCGGCCGTCGAAGTCTACGATAACCATCTTTTCGGGTGAAAGGTCTTCGTAAGGCACCCCACTCGGCTTGATGGCAAATACGCCTTCCTTGCGGTCCACGGCGCTTACATTTCCAAAGGTAAAGATCACAAGCCCAAGCCTGGGCAGTTGCATATTAGCCCTGTAGGCGGACTCTTTTATATGGTCGTATTTACTCATGTATGCGATTCTATACGGCTGTTATGTATGTTTAACGCTCAGGCTAAAGCGCCTGCAGGCACGGCTTCTTTCTGTTCTACGAAGGCGCCGAGGGCGCGATACTTTTCGTAACGGCGTGCATATACGGCAGCTGCCGCCGGCTGCGGTGTATAGTGCATGTCGAAGCCCTGCCCCATCACTTCCATGGCCTCTTCTACCCTGGTATATATACCGGCCGCTGTAGCGGCAAACATTGCTGCACCCAGGGCGCACGTTTGCTCCGACTTGTGAATGCGTATCGGCATGTTCATCACATCGGCCATAACCTGCATTATATAGGGTGATTTGCGCGCCACTCCGCCGAGGCCGATGAGTCCTTTTACGGGCACTCCCTCGTGTACGAAGCGGTCTGCTATGGCTTTGGCGCCGAAGCATGTGGCTTCTACCCAAGCCTTGAACAGGTGAGGCGCTGTACTGCCGAGGTCGAGGCCGGTAAGGGCTCCTTTCAGCAGTTGGTTGGCGTCGGGCGTACGGCGTCCGTTTAGCCAGTCGAGCGCAAGCTCGTTGTTCTCATCCAGCGGTATAGCCTGTGCCTGACGTGTCAACTCGGGAATAATCTTATCGGAAAGCTCGGTTTTGAGGCGCTCGCGTTGAGCCTCATCGAGCCACGTAGTTTGCGATAATATGTTTTGTATGGGCCATGATAATACCTGTTTGAACCATGCATAGGTGTCGCCAAATGCAGACTGTCCTGCCTCCAGGCCGATCATGCCCGGGATGATAGAGCCTTCTACCTGCCCGCAGATCCCGCGAACGCGTTTGCCTTCCAGATCCTGCAGCGGTGTTACCAGCATATCGCACGTAGATGTGCCCATTACCTTGCTGAGGTGATAGGGTTCAATCTGTCCTCCCACAGCGCCCATGTGGCAATCGAACGCTCCTACACCGATCACTACATTTGTACCCAGTCCAAGCCGTTCTGCCCATTCAGGGCCGAGTGTGCCGGCAGCCTGTGACGATGTATATGTGTTGCGGAAGAGGCGATCGGTAAAGCCTTTAAGCAGGGGATCGAGCGAGGCAAAGAATTCATCGGGTGGTAATCCTCCGAATGATTCTGCCCACAACGCTTTGTGCCCCGCAGAGCATACTCCGCGGCGCAGTGAATGTACGTCTGTACCTCCCGTTAGTAAAAACGGTATCCAGTCGCAATGCTCTACCCAGGAGTAGCAGGCGTTACGCACGCGTTCGTTAGTGCGCAGCACATGCAGCAGCTTGGCCCAGAACCACTCCGACGAGTATATTCCACCAACATATTGCAGATAATCGATTTCGAATTTTTCAGCATGCGCGTTGATCTCGGCGGCCTCGCGGGTGGATGTATGATCTTTCCAGAGCACGAACATGGCGTCGGGATCCTGCTCGAAGCCTGGTGTAAGCGCCAGCGGCACTCCGTGGCGGTCAACCGCGACGGGCGTAGAGCCTGTAGTATCTATTGAGATGGCGCGGATACCTGTCCGTACGCTTTCGCCTGCCTTTTTGAGACAGTCTTTTATAGTTGCCTCCAGGCCTTCCACATAATCGCGGGGATGCTGGCGGAACCGGTTCTGATCGGCATCGCAATAGAGGCCGTCGCGCCAGCGCGGATAATAGAATACCGACGATGCAACTTCCTCACCAGTGAGGGCATTTACAATCATGGACCGCACGGAATCGGTACCGTAGTCCACTCCAATTACAAATTTATCGGACGACATAATCGCGTTAATTTCAAACGTTTGTTCATGCAAGGTAAAGTATAATCACTTAAATTAAGTGTCTACTTTACAATTATTATTACACGTTTGCCGAGACCGGAAACAGTCCGGCCAGCCGTGGATCGGTGTAATCTTTTGCGTACCACAGCACATTCGGGTAAGCTTTGAATTCCGCTTCGCCATGTACTGTAGTCAGCACCACGCAGTCCATACCCGCATTCAGCGCTGCTTCCACTCCCTTCGGCGCATCTTCGAACACCACGCAGTCCTGAGGCGCCACTCCGATCTTTTCGGCAGCCTTCAGAAACACTTCCGGATCCGGCTTGCTGACGGCAACATCGTCTGCGCTTACCACTACCTGAAAATAATGCCTCAGGTCGAGGTTATCAATCACAAAATCGATGTTGAACGGTATAGCCGCCGACCCGATCGCGAGCTTTACGCCCGTAGCGCGTGCCTGCTCCAGGAAGCGGGGAAGTCCCTCGATAAGCCGAAGGTGGGGCTTGTAAATCTCCTGGTATCGTATTTCCTTCTGCATCGAAATCTTGTCTACCTCTGCGTCTGTAAATTTCCCTATGCCGAAGACCCTGTCGAGGAGCTCACGGTTTTTTCCGTACATCTGGACTTTGGTTTCTGCCTTTGTCATTGTTGCGCCCAGATCTTTTGTCAACACTTCATGCCAGACCTCCAGGTGATATCCCATGTCGTCGACCATTGTTCCGTTCAAATCGAACAGAAAGCCTTTTTTTGCTTTTTTCATTGTGTGGTCAAATGTAGGGAAATAAGTGTAAAGAATACAATTATAATACTGGAGGGATTGTTACGTGGGATGTGGGGGTCGTTTTATATTGGTTTTCCGGTGGGATAATCCCGCAAGCCTGGCGGCTTGCGGGATTTCGGCAGTCGTGAGACTGCCAACATTTTAGGCACAAGTGACCCTCGGAGACCTCGGAACACTTGCGTCAGTTTTCAGGATTATTTTGCTTCTAAGACTACTACGGAGAATGGGGGGAGTTTTATTTGGAGGGTGTTGCCTTTTAGTTGGGCGTCTTTAAATAGTACGGGTTTTACGGCTTCGGGTTGATCGAAGGTGTTGTGGTCCTGGAGTTTTTTGCCTGTGAGGATACGGCCGGTTACGGAAGATAGCTTGCCGCCTTCGAGGGTCAATGTTATTGTTTGAGTATTGTGGGCATCGATGTTTACGAGGGAGATGTGGGTAGCTCCGTTCTTATCGCGTGATGCCGAGGCTGAGATTGCGGGTAGTTTTTTATCGCCGAGTTTATAGTCAGGGGTTGTGATGTTCAAGGGTAACAGCGTGGCATCCTGGTGGACGTTGTACATTTCCATTACGTGGTAGGTAGGCGTCACTACCATCTTTTGTCCATCTGTGAGGATCACTGCCTGTAGTACGTTTACTGTTTGCGCAAGGTTAGCCATACGCACGCGCTCGCAATGTTTGTGGAATATATTCAGTGTGGCGCCGGCGATCATCGCATCGCGCAACGTGTTTTGCTGATAGAGGAAACCAGGATTTGTTCCGGCCTCGACATTGTACCATCCGCCCCACTCGTCTACTACAAGCCCTACACGTTTTTTGGGGTCGTACTTGTCCATGATCGCTTCGTGTTTGGTGATGAGCTCATCCATAAACAGCGCTTTCTCCATTATTGTAAAGTACTGTTGTTCTGTAAAGTCGATAGCGGGGCCTTTGCTGTTCCAATCGATTACCGAGTAGTGGTGCAAGGCTATCCCTTCCAGCATATTGTGGGGGATGTCGCGCATCAATACTTCTGTCCAGTTATAATCCGCTGAGTTTGCTCCGGATGCTATGCGGAACAATCCGCCGCTGTTCGTCCAATCGGTCATGAACGTTGCATATTGACGATATATATTAGCGTAGTATTCAGGGCGCATGTTGCCACCACAACCCCACGCCTCATTGCCTACTCCCCAGAACTTCACCTTCCAGGGTTTCGCTCTTCCATTCTGCTCGCGCAGCTTCGACATCGGGCTGACGCCGTCGAAGTTTACATATTGCAACCAATCGGTAAATTCCTGTACGGTTCCGCTGCCTACGTTTGCCGCAAGGTATGGCTCGGTGCCGATCAGCTCGCACATGTTCAGGAAGTCATGCGTACCGAAGCTATTATCTTCCGTTACTCCACCCCACCAACGATTTACCATTGTCGGCCGCTGATTCTTGGGGCCGATGCCGTCCTTCCAGTGATATGTATCCGCAAAGCATCCGCCGGGCCAGCGTAGATTAGGTATCTTTAATTTCTTAAGGGCATCCACCACATCCAGGCGCACGCCGTCTTTGTTAGGTATGGCTGTGTTTCCTTCGCCTACGTAGAAGCCGCCGTAGATACACTTACCGAGGTGTTCGGAGAAATGTCCATAGATGTGTTTATTGATTGTTAACGGTGTTGTGCCGGGCTGAAGATTCAGGGTGCCTTGTACCTGAGCATGGGTTTGCTGGTATTGCATTGTCAGCATGCAGAGGAACAACAGAAGAACTCTTTTCATGGGAAAAATTAAGTTTGGGTTTAAGATTATAACCAAAGTACAAAATAAAGTGTATTGGGAACACTTTATTTTGTTAAAAGATCGGGTGGGGCTGTTGCGCAAGTCGGGGCGACTTGCGGGGGCGCGGCAAGCTTCCAATATGAATTCTGCATGAATTTCTTTTAAAGGAATCGGGAGGCGGCTTTTGGTGGTTATTTTTGCTGGGGCCCTTAGATCGGTTCTGAAAACATAATTCTTTATTTTAATGCGTATACCCTTTGTAAACTTTGTTGCTTTGGCTTTGGTGGTGATTCTGCCGGCTTTGAGCTACGGTCAATCTGTTCCCAGTCAGAAACTTCAAACTGTTCCCAATTCGCTGAATTTCATTGTTATGGGGGATTGGGGACGTGTTGGGGAGGATCATCAGAAACCTGTTGCGGTGCAGATGGGGAAGACGGCCAAGGAAGCCGGTACTGAGTTCGTCATTGCTACCGGCGACAACTTCTATCCCAAAGGCGTGGTAAGCGAGTACGACCCTTTGTGGAAGTATTCTTTTGAAGATATTTATACAGCATTTTCTCTTCAACGCGATTGGTACCCGGTACTTGGTAACCACGACTATGGCAGCAATCCTGATGCTCAGATCGCATATTCAAAGATCAGCCGCCGCTGGAGAATGCCGGCGCGGTATTATTCGAAGAAGTTCGCGATTAATGGCGACACTACCAACCAGGTGCTTATTGCGTTTATCGATACTAATCCGCTTATACCCGGCTACTACAGAGACGGAGATTATGGGCCAAACGCGAAATCTCAAGACACGACGGCTCAAAAGATCTGGCTGGAAAAACTTCTGCAACAAAACTCCGCTAATCCTAACGTAAAGTGGAAGCTGGTTGTGGGTCACCACCCTATGTATACGGGCAGCGACAAACGCCGCAACAGTCATGATACACGCTCTGTACGCGGCTCGCTCAAGCCTCTTATCGATAAGTATAAAGTAGATGCTTATATCGCGGGACACGAGCATAGCCTTCAACATATCGTGCCTGCTCCTGGGCGCACGCATCACTTCGTTTCGGGTGCTGCTTCTGAAGCTACGCAGGTGGGTATGCTTCCTGAAAGTAAGTTCGCCCAGACTCAGTATGGCTTTATGCTTTTTTCGGTGTCGGCTCAGAAGATCCTTGTTCAGGTTATCGATTTTAATGGTAATGTGATCTATACTACTGAGGTTAAGAAGTAGGTTATATAGCTTCGCTTTATATATTTTGGCACAGGTCTTTTGGGGAGGCCTGTGCTTTTTTTATGTTTCTAGCTTGAGTATGAATGCGGATGAGGTCATGTGTTTTCCTCCCTGGGAGGCGGTGAAGAGATATTCGGGTTTGCCATCCTTTAGCAGTAACTGTGGTCGCTCGAGGCGGCCGTAGCGTTTGAGGTGGGGTGGCGCGGGGGGCTCCGCTATATATGTGCTGAGCGCTTCGTATGCTATGAGGGGATCGGACCAATGCAGCATGTACTATCTCACTTCCGTTAAGCCATCCGCCCATGCCCTTCGTAGCGGTCCATCGTGAATAAAATACATGGACTGTTCCATCGGGACCGTATATCGGACTGTTACACCATACGTAGTATCCTTCACGCTCGAGGGCTCTGCCGATGGGCCTCAATTTCGAGGAGATCGGCGCATGTTTATCCTGGCTCGCAGCAGGTGAGTTGGCGAGAAGGCTGAATGCGGGGGCTGCGCCTACGTATTGCAAAAACTGTCGTCTTGAAATCATCTCATTACTAGAAAGTTACACAAATAACAATCGATTGCGTAATTTTGAATTTACCACCCATCAACGTCAGTGCCATCCCGTACTATACCGTTTGCATAAAAGGGGGCAGAAATCGATTGAAAATTGAAAATATAGTTTAGATTGCTCGTATAAACCCTTTGTTTAAACGTTATGGAATACCTGAAACAGTTACACATCGACGAAGCGTCCCGTGTGCCCAAGTATCGTCAGATTGTGAACTCGATCATCAAAGACATCGAGCGAGGTATCCTGCCGATCGGTCAGCGGGTTCCATCCATCAACGAGATCAGCGAGGAATATTATCTCTCACGCGACACTGTCGGCAAAGCCTATAATTTTCTGAAGGAGCAGAAGATCATTATTTCGGCGAAAGGCAAAGGTTACTATGTAGCACGGACGCTGCTTCCATCCAACAAGATCAACGTTCTTGTGCTGCTCAACAAGCTCAGCTCGTACAAGCTGCAGATCTATAACGCTTTTGTAAACAGTCTCGGCGACCAGGCTCACGTAGACCTTAATGTTTACCACTGCGACACCCGTCTTTTTCTCGACTCTCTCAACGAAGCTCTTGGCAAATACGACTACTACGTCATCATGCCCCACTTCAAAGACGAGCACCTCATGCATCAAAGCACCAACAGCGATGTTCTGAACACGATCAAGAAGATTCCCGAAGACAAGCTTCTACTGATGGATAATTATCTTCCTGAGCTGAACCGAGAGGTCGCCTCGGTGTACCAGGATTTTAAGATGGATATATATGATGCGCTTCGCGAAGCCCACGATCTTTTGAAGCCTTATCGCAAGCTGCAGTTGGTGTATCCCCGTAAAACAGAATACCCCTATCCTATCGATATTTTACAAGGCTTTCAGAAGTTCTGCTCGGACTATAGCTTTCCGTTTGAGGTACTCGAAGAAGTTCATGCGAGCATGCCTTTAGAGAAAAAGAACGCGTATATTATTATTGAAGAGTCGGATCTAGTCAATCTCGTAAAACAGGCTCGTGACAGTGGGTTTGTTCCGGGGAAGGACATTGGGATCATTTCGTATAATGATACGCCGCTGAAAGATCTGCTTGGGATTACGGTTATTTCGACGGACTTCCAGGTGATGGGGGAAACGGCGGCTTATATGTTGCTGAAGAAGAAACGGGAGGTGGTGAAGAATGTGTTTCATTTTATTAACAGGCACTCGGTGTAATCAGAGTGAGAGTGAGAGTGAGTGTGAGTGTGAGAGCGAGGATAAAAATGCGGCTTATATGCTACTGAAGAAGAAGCGAGAGGTGGTAGCTTATGGCATTCTGTAGAGGCCTTCCCATTTGACGTTCCATTTGTTGTTTTGGGGGAAGCCGGGGTTTTTGCCGGTGCTGCCGTCCCAGCCGGCGGCCATCATGGCTACTGCGGCGAGGACTCCGCCGTTGCCGGGCAGGTATAAGCGGAGGCGCTTATCCTGGTAGTTGTGGCCGTTGATGAGATAGGTATTTTTTTGTTCGTTCATCAGCAGGGCGTCGATGGCCTTGTCGGGGCGGTTCAGTCGGGCGGCTGTCATGGCCATCAGGGGATAATCCCAGCCCCAGGTGCTTTCCCAATGCCAGCATCCCATTATGTCGTCGAATGTACGGGCCATCACGGCTGTGTCGATACGGTTGTTATATGGCAGGAATCCGAACGCTGCCAGTACGGAGGGATGATCTCTGCGGTTGAAGTCTTCGTATGCGTTTATGGCTGTGCGCGTGGGCAGGTACCGGCCTGAGTCCTGTGAAAGGGGCTGGAGCTTGTTTACTATATTTTGCCAATTCTTGTTCTTTCTCATTCCCAGCCTGTCGCGCCACTCCTGGGCTACTGAGAGGCCGAAGTGCCAGTATTGCAATTCAAAAGCGGGGTCTTCTGTGTCCATCGGTTTGAAGATCTCCTGGGCGGGTATTATCGGGTGGCAAAGATGATAATGTCCGTTGCTTTTACGCACGAACGACGCCATGAAGTCGGCGGTTTCGAACACCAGGTTATTGTATTTTTCTAGGGTTGCCCTGTCGCGGTGCTGACGGTACAGCAGTTCGGCAAAGTATATGGGGTGCGGCTGTTGCCAGGCTATAAACGCTCCCACACTGGAGGGGCTTTCATGTCCGTAAGGGTCTGTCATTTTAGGCCAGCGCGCTCCTGTATAGCCCTGCCACTTCGCGGTTCGCTTCGCTTCATCGCTGATGTCGTCGTACCAACCAAGGCTTCGCTCCAGCAGCTCTCCCCTGCCCCATAGGGGAAAGTGGGCCGCATGCCACCAGTGCATCTCCAGATGAAACTTGCCATACCAGCTGTTCATTGTCAGCCCCGTCTCCTGCGGCGGCAAAGTGCCCGCACATTGAATCCGCGTAAGGTATTGGGACAACACCACACGGCGTTCGAGCTCTTTGGCCCTGGGATCCGTACACTGCGAGAAATCTATCGCTCCACCGCTTTGCCAGAATGTCTTCCATTCACTTATACTATGACGGCGGGTATCCGTATAGCTGGCAGCGGATGATTGGTGGCGCTCACTGAACAGGACCGTAAACTCCAGCACTTCGGATGTCTTTGAAGGCGACAGCTCGAAATGGTGCGGCGAAGATCCGGCTGAAAGTATGCCGTGTGTATTCCAATCGACGCGTACGAAGTAGGTTGTGGAGTCGAGCACTCGTTTTAGCACTGCTGCGCGGTCTGTCACGGAGATCATATCCGTGGTATGGGCTTCTGGGCGTGTCCAGTCATAGCCCGGGCAGACATGGCAATCCTGTCCATAGGGGAATCGCAACCTTACGCGAAGGCGTTCTTTGGTTATGAGGGGAGATTCGATGCGTACGCCGATCTGGTCGTCGCTGGGATGGGCATAAAGGATCACCTTAACGGGAAGGCTATCTACTGTATATGTGCTGGTGATCTCTCCTGTCCACAGGTCGAGACGTTGATGGATATTATGCAGGTCTGTCAGGGCGGCTTCACTGCCGTCTTCCCTGAGCAGCACGAGGCCTACAAGCCCGAGGTGAAGCCTATGAGGATTTTGTCGGAGCCAGTCGGAAGCAGCGGCTGCCGGTCCGTCATTATATTGGATGGCGTAAGGTGCGCTGGTATCGTCGCATGAGGGGAACCGCTGGGCTACATCGTTCAGATAATAATGTTTAGCCGACGGATTGCGGTGCCACGCCCATTGTGTTTGCGTTCCGAGCGGGATACCGTTTTCGTATTCATCGGGAAATGTCTGAAGACCACTAACGTCTACGGTAAATGCAAAATTACCATTCCCAACCGAAAGGCTCGCAAGCGTATCGGCAGAGTCGATGGCCACGGTGTGCCTTGATACTACAGCAAACCGGTCAATAGGAACCGTCACTGGCTTCCGCTCAGCGCAACCATACAGCAGCGTAAGCAGCAGCGTTGCGCTCACCATAAGGCACACTACCGGAAACCGGCTACAACAGCAAAACCTCATACAATTCGTGCGTTATCGAGGTAGTAAAAGTCAGCAATTTAGGAAGAAAAAGAACACGGTTGCATCCGCCTCAGTGCCAGCACACTACATGAAGGTTTATCGATCGGGCTGAACTACCTTCCGTGCTATAACCTGTTAGACGCATGCCACTGTCATCAAAAAATCTGTCGTTCCCGTTTGCTTATACGGCCGCGAAGGTCGTTTTATTATCGCTCATGCTCGCTTCTGTTTCGGCCGAAGCACAAAAAAAGCTTCCATCGAACGAAAAGACGCTGGAAGCTCTTAGCAGGGCTAATCGTTACTTTATGGACAAATGGCCCGATGTAGGGCAGCGTATCGTTCACGAGCGATCGCGTGCCAGCAATATCTGGACGCGTGGGGTTTATTATGAGGGCCTGATGGACCTGTACAAAATCGACCCGCGTTCTGAATATCTTGACTACGCCACGCGCTGGGCCGACTTTCACCAATGGGATCTTCGCGACGGCGACACCTATACCCGCAACGCCGACAACCAATGCGCCGGCCAGACCTATCTCGATCTTTACCTGCTGGACCGGAAACCGAACCGCATCGCCAAGATCAAGGCGTCTATCGACAGCATGCTCCACACCGACAGAACAGACGACTGGAACTGGGTGGACGCCGTGCAAATGGCCATGCCCGTATTTGCCCGGCTCGGCTCGATAACTCACGACACTACTTACTGGCAGCGCATGCACGCCATGTATATGTACACCCGCAACAGCCACGGCGACCATGGCCTCTACAACCCGGCGGACAAGCTCTGGTGGCGCGACAAAGATTTCGATCCGCCATACACTGAACCTAACGGCCAGGATTGTTACTGGTCGCGCGGTAATGGCTGGGTGCTTGCAGCGCTGGTCCGCGTTCTCACGATCCTTCCGGACAATGCTCCTCATCGCCAACAGTACCTTGATGATTTCAAGGCTATGGCTGAAGCGCTTCTACCGATTCAGCGGGAAGACGGTTTCTGGAACGTGAGCCTTCACGATCCTACTCATTTCAGCGGTAAAGAAACCACGGGCACTTCGCTGTTTGTTTATGGCCTTACGTGGGGCATTAACCACGGCTATCTTTCGGAAAAGAAATACAGACCTGTTGTTGTTAAAGCGTGGAATGCTCTTGTTACCGATGCTCTCCATACGAACGGCTTCCTGGGATACGTTCAGGGTACGGGCAAAGAGCCCAAGGACAGCCAGCCCGTGAGCTATGATTCTGTTCCTAATTTTGAAGATTTTGGCCTTGGTTGTTTTTTATTGGCGGGCTGCCAGATCCATGCCCTG
>Ga0247762_1000137_pt1 | contig 30085 bp, 22 predicted proteins | sample UWRJL081202R4_FD_181016 | JGI IMG/M metagenome (GOLD analysis project Ga0247762, IMG submission 181016) | Plant litter microbial communities from Arlington Agricultural Research Station in Wisconsin, United States - UWRJ-L081-202R-4 | ecosystem: Environmental > Terrestrial > Plant litter >...
ACAACATCCGCTAACCGGTTTATTATTTTAGCAAAATGAAAAAGAAAGAATGTCCCTCCTGCGCCATGGAGATCGACGCCAAAAGCAAAGAATGCCCCATCTGCGGATACGAGTTCCCCAGCTCACCAACCCTGAAATGGATAGCCCTCGCCATGGCCATCCTCTTCCTATGGCTGGCAATCCGTTCTTTCTTCTAAGACCTCTTATATCGCAACAAATCCCCCAGCCTTTCCCAGGTCTTTCCCCTGGATAACCGGTACCTTTCCCCTGGATAGCCGGTATGAAGCCGGTATCAACCCAATCAGCACAGAATAGCTGCCGCAAGGTACTGTCATAAAAATCAAGCGTTATTATGTGCGTATTTTTATCATAAGGCGTTTAGCCTTAGCTGGCGCAAGTCTCTAGCGTAAGCGAAGACTTGTGCCTAAAATGTTGGCAGTCTCACGACTGCCGCGCAGCGCCCGCACCAGCTCCATCAGAACATCATCCACCGCCCGGCTTCCCAAGAACAATTAATCGTAAACAACGGAGTTGGCAAGTCTTGAACCTCCTCAACCATCCCCGCATCACCCCAACAAAAAAAGAAGCCGGTAAGTAAACTTACCGGCTTCCGACTAGATTCAGGTTATGCTTACTGATCTATTTCTTCCAAATGCGCTGCACAGTCTTCGACTGACCATGCACCACCTGAATGAGATATTGCCCCTGCGGCAGTGAAGATATTTCGAGCTTAGACTCTTTCTCTGCAATAGTTTTAGAGATAAACGCCTTACCCGTCGCACTGATAACAGTTACAGTCGACTCATTCTCCCAAGCTTCAGGCAATTGTATCGTTACAAAGTCATCAGCCGGGCTGGGGTAAACACTGATGCGGGCTTCAGTCAGGCTGGCTGTAGCAGCGGACGCCGTCTTCGCAGCTGCTGCCGTGCCATATACTTCCAGCTCATAGATGGAATATCCGTAAGTAGTGCCGCGAGCCGTTCCATAGATACGAATGTATCGGCCGGTTCCACTCAAACCAGTATGGTTATTTACCAGGGCAGTGTTGCCGGTGATGGCCTTCAGGTCAGACCAGTTGCTGCCGTCAGCAGAGATTTGCACCTGGTATGTGCTGGCATAAGCTGCTTCCCAGGTGATCTTAACAGAAGAGATAACATAGCTGGCACCAAGGTCTACAGACAGCCATTGAGGATCCACACCTTCAGTGCTGGCCCAACGCGTTGTGGTACCATTGCCATCTACCGCCTTGGAAGCCTCGAGGCCTGCAGCTTCGATAGATGATGAAGAAGCCGTTTTGTTCAGCGCCAGGTTGGTAGAGGTGGGAGCAGACGTGCCGTATACTTCCAGCTCGTAAATAGAATATCCGTAAGGCGTACCACGGCCTGTGCCATAGATACGTATATATCGGCCGGTACCGCTCAGGCCTGTATGATCGTTCACCAGGGCAGAGTTGCCAGTGATGCTTTTCAGATCAGACCAGTTAGAACCATCGGCAGAGATCTGCACTTTGTAAGCCGTAGCATAAGCCGCTTCCCACGTTACCTTAACGCCGGTAACAGAGTAGCTGGCACCGAGGTCTACCGAGATCCACTGGGGATCGATAGCCTGCACACTCGACCACCGTGTGGTACCGTTGCCATCTACGGCTTTCGGGCCTTCCAGACCAGCCAATTCTACTGAAGACACAGTAACCGACTTATTCAGCGCAAGGTTAGTAGCGGCAGTACCTGTAGTTACAGACAAAGCCGAGCTTGCAGCAGACACATTGCCGGCCGCATCCTTTGCTTTAACCGTAAAGCTATAGCTGGTATTTGCGGCAAGTCCGGTAACCGTAAATGCCGTAGACGTAGTAGTTCCCGCGGAAACACCACCTCTGAAAACCTCATAGCTGGTAACGGCTACATTGTCAGTAGAAGCATTCCACGCCAGGGCTACGCTAGAGGCAGTAGTGGCCGTGCTGCGCAGGCTTGCCGGAGCAGAAGGAGCCTGAGTATCCGTGCCACTGCCCTTGATAACCTGGTCGATCGCTAGCAACAGAGACTTCACGCCGGAAGCATCCGAAGCCAGTTGCCAGATCATAACACCGGCGCCCTTCTGTATGGCAAGCGTAGTCTTAGCCTTAATAGTAGGGATACCGTTATAGTAAATAGTATTACCTACCTGGTCCTTATTCTCCGCGCCAGCGTAAGTGTTTACGATCTCGGAGTAAGCATATTCGTCATCGCGGAAAGCAGCGCCAAAGCCATAACCATAGAAAGGTAAACCCAAAATAGTTTTCGCTACAGGCAAACCGCGCCCTTGCCAGTAAGTAATAGCGCTTTGCGCATAAGCGTAAGAAGAGTGCTGGCCGGGAGTATTAGGATCCCACGGACCAGTAGCATCATAAGCCATGATGTTCACAAAATCAAAATACTGAAATGTAGACGACGGCACATTAGAGCCACCGTATCCTTCCGACAATGCAGAGGTAACGATCTTACCCATAGGGTGCAGGGCGTTTGCCAGGTCGCGGATAAAGTTACCGTAGTCACCGTTGATAGCCGGTCCTTCCAGGTCGACATCGAGACCGTCGAGATTGTGGGCAGTAACGTAGGCCGTAAGCTTTTGAATAAAAGCTGTACGCTGAGAGCTGCTGATCAGGTTAAAATAGATGTTGCGCTGGTTGGTGTCCTCAGAAGCAGCACCGCCGCCGATAGACACCAGCACCTTCACATTATTGGCATGAGCCTTGGTGATCAGATTGTTCTCGGCAGAATTGAACGACAGGTTACCGGCAGAGTTGGCGTTCTCGAACGCGATGTTGATGTGAGTAACCTTCGAGTAATCGAGGTTATTGGCAAAGCCGTTGATGTCAATCCAGTTCGGAACATACGCTACGACCTTAGTCTGGGCCATGGCCGCGCCGGTGATCGATAACCACAGGGCGAGCACCAATGCCGCATAACGGAAATTTTTGTGTTTCATGGTTTATAATTAATCGGTGTTAGTTGATGAATCATTGTTGGCACAGCACAGTATATACCTCGTGAGAAATAACTGTATTGCCAGGGATAAAGTAAACAAATCAACCAACGTATCCCGATACCATTCAATAACTACTACTAGCCGCTCAATAACTGGTGATTGATCTAGGGCCTGCCTAGTCTTTTGAGAGCCAATTTTGCGATATCTCTCGTGACCTGCGTTGGCGAATGACAGTCACAGTTGCTAAATCCTAAAACATAGATGTCTTCGCCCGGGAAATAGACTCCCATTGTTTTAAATCCAAAAATACTACCACCGTGCTCCCGGGCCGACACTTTATTTATCTCCTTTATGTGCCAACCGTATCCATACAAAAACTCATCACCATTATTCAACTTATAAACACTAAAAGCTTTTTTTGTTTGCCTGGCACTAAGTAGCAAATTTTGGCTCAACGCATTCTGCCATTTCAGCATATCACCCAAGGTCGACATTAACGAACCCGATGAAAAGGGAACGCTAAAATTAATAATCGTTCTATTTATGTATCCATTCTCTTTCTTCTGATATCCAGAAGCCCTTCCATTGATAACCTTTCTGTCACTGGCATAATACGATCGATTCATTCCAATCTTTTCAAAGATGTGGTTTTTAATAAAGTTCTCATATGTCTCTCCGGAAACCAATTCTATGATATATCCCAGAAGAACATAACCGGAATTATTATACTCGAATTTCTCGCCAGGATCGAAATCAACAGGCTCATTCTTAAAAAAATCGACCATCATTTTGGGTGTCATTTCCTTCTGAGCGATGTCCGGAAGAGATTTGATTTTCGTAAAATCCCTGATACCCGAAGTATGCGTCAATAAATGATGTATTGTTATTTTATTTCCTGAGGGATAATCCGGCACATACTTTGAAACAGGATCCATTACATACAACTTGCCTTGCTCCTCCAGCATGAGTATCGCGATAGCAGTAAACTGCTTTGTCATGGAGCCCAATTGGAATACGTTTTCAGGGCTTAGATCAACGCCCAATTCTAAATTCGCTTTACCAAAAGCTTTTTGATAAACTATTCCTCCATTTTGAGCCACCATAAATACACCACCAGGGCCATTTTTATCATTGAACTCATTTAGGATCAAACTATCGGCGGTGGCCTCGAAACTTTGAGAGAAAGACACTATAGGCAGATGGCAGATATTGACAAATAGAAATAATAAAAAATAAATTCGTTTTAGATTAGTCATTTTCGTGTAGTACTGATGATTTGTTTGCTGTGGGACACAGACCAAAAACAGAATGTTGCAACCCTCAGCACTTTTATTTAGCAACTCCACGTCTATCGTACTGCCCTGCCGGTTTTTTATTTAAATTACACGCTCCGACTTACTACATATCTATGGCATCCGAATCAAAAAATACACCACTCGGGAAGACCGCCGAACTGCTGGATGAGAACCTGTATTGGTCTATCATTCAAAAAGCAAAAGAAGCCACCGAAGACCAGGACGAAATGGAAGAATACCTGATCGAAGAGGTCGAAAAACTCACACCAAAAGAAATGGTCGGATTTCATTTACAAACAATCAACCTCGAGCAAAAAGCATATACATCCCATCTGTGGTGTGCAGCATCTATAATAAACGATGGCGCTTCCGATGATGGGTTTGAATACTTCCGGTACTGGCTTATCTCAACGGGCAAAGACACCTACTATAAAGCCATCCAGGATCCCGATTCCCTGGCAGACATTGTCGAAGAAGACAACGAATATGAATTTGAAAGTCTTGCCTACATAGCCATGGAAGCCTTCGAAAACAAAACCAACCAGGACCTTTACGACTACATCGAAACGATCTCCTACACCCTGCAAGACCTCGAATTCACCTGGAAAAAAGAAGACCCCCAAAGCCAAAAGAAACTCTGCCCGAAACTATACGAAAAGTTTATAGGACAATAATCAGCATTTCGCCACACACTCACATATAAAATTACGACTGTCCGGAAACTGGCGCAAGTCTGTGACTTGTGTCCATCATGCCGATTTCTTTGACTGCACCTCAACGAAGTTGAAACCCCACCCACAAACCCCACACCCCACACTGCATTTTGAATTTCCACCACCAAACGAACAACAAACACGCAAACTTCTCCCCCACCCACACATCAACACCTCATAACAATCCGGTAACACAACCCCACGATTACCAGACAACACAATCCAATCATACCGCCATCCACATGACGTTGATCCTCTAAACCGCCCATTAGTCGATACGTAACGCTTTTATTAACAACTTCCCTTCCTCCACAGGATGCCCTGAAATAAATTACTACCCGTTAACCAAACACATGTAAAATGATAACACGTTTAAGGACAACTCGTTTAAGAAAAAAGCACCTGGCGTCATGGCTATTCGCGATGATCGCCATAGGAACATCTGTCAGTCAGGCACAGATAAGAATAACGACCATCGGGGCGAGCGTTGCCGCCGGGTACGGCGTTGCGCCCTCGGAGAGTTACCCCAGCCAGATGGGAGTAATACTTGGCTCTAACTGGGCCGTCGAAAATGAAGGCGAGAGCGGCTCCACATTATTGGAGCATGGCACATATCCATATAAAAATCTGGATGGCTATAAACGAGCGCTGGTATCAAATCCAGACATCGTCACAATCGAGTTGGGCTCTAACGACAGCAAACCAGGCAACTGGCCGGTTTACAATGAGTTTGTATCAGACTATAGCCGGTTGATCGATACATTCAGAGCACTTCCCTCACATCCGGTCATTTATATTTGTATACCTATACCGGCATATAAGTATAACTTCGAGATCAGCGACAGCGTCCTTACTTATGGTATCATTCCCATGGTCCGTCAGGTTGCGGCACTGAAGAACGTAACCCTGATCGACCTGAATACACCACTCCGGAATCATGAAGACTGGTACCAGGAAGATGGCATACACCCCAACGCAACCGGCGCACGCAAGATCGCCGAAGTAATATCAAGAGTGCTGGCCGCGCCCATCAACCTCACAGCGTCAGTCGCCTCAAAAAGCCAGATCAATCTAACCTGGGCGGACCGCACAAATGAGACCGGCTTTACCATTCAGCGCAGCGCGGATAACGCCACCTGGAACAACCTCACCTCGGTACCCGCCAACACAACACGCTACCAGGATACGGGTCTTACAGCCACCACACGTTATTACTATAGAATATCAGCCACGATCTCCGCGGGGTCGTCATCATACTCCAACATCGCCACAGACTCCACGCGGGCCGGCACGCTGGTACCGGCTATCACCAGCGCAGCGACAGCTACAGGTACCGCGGGTGTTGCCTTTCGTTACAACATCACAGCAACCAACACACCCCTGAGTTACAGCGCCACGGGCCTTCCGCAGGGAATAACCGTGAACACTCAAACCGGTGTCATCAGCGGCACATCGATATCCTCAGGCATTTTCAACATTACCATTAAAGCCACCAACGCCGATGGAACAGCCGTAAAGAAAGTTATCCTTACGCTAAGCAAAGCCACTACACAACAGCCGTATCACGGAACACCGTTTACAATCCCTGGAAAGATAGAAGCAGAGGAGTTTGATTTTGGAGGAGAAGGCATAGCCTATGCCGAATGGGATGCTGCCAACCAGGGAGGTTATTTCAGAACAGCCGAAGGCGTAGACATCGAGGTAAGCTCAGACGGAGGATATGATGTCGGCTATATCAACACCGGAGAATGGATGAAATACTCCGTAAACGTCACCCGGGCAGGCAGCTATACATTGCAAAGCCGCGTAGCAGCACCAGGCGAAGGCGGCCTTATGCACGTAGAGCTGGACGGCGTGAATATCTCTGGCCTCATCACAATTCCAAATACAAATGGATGGCAAACCTGGACTACGATGAATATCGTCACCTCTTCACTGCAAACCGGTGCACACGTGATACGGATAGTAATAGACAACGGCGGCTTCAACATCGATTACCTGAACTTCAAAGCCAATGCCCCGGAAATAAAAAACACAGCATTCCAGGCTGTAGCGGCGCTGCCATACACAGGCGCGGTCGACGCATCGTTCAATCCTACAGCATACAGTGCCTCTGGCCTTCCCGCAGGACTTAGCATAAATACCACTACGGGCCAGATCACCGGAGTGCCCACACAGGCCGGTGTATTCAATGTAACATTCACCGCCACAAATATCAGCGGCACAGGATCCGGCGTGGTCCCGTTTACAGTATTGGGCGGTACACCTTTTTCCGGAAGCCCGATCACCATACCGGGCACACTCGAGATCGAAGACTTTGATCTTGGCGGACAAAACGTGGCATACTTTGACAACGACAACAATCGCGTCGGAGCCTACAGACCATCCGAGCTGGTAGACGTGGAGTGGTGCAACGAAGGAGGCTACGACCTGGGCGCCATATATGCCGGAGAGTGGCTGTCGTATACAGTCGACATTCAGCAGGCAGGTGTCTATACCCTGGAGGCTCGTGTATCGGCGCCATACTCACAAAAAGGCTTCCACGTCGAATTGAACGGCAAGGATATATCCGGCCCCATTATTGTCCCCAACTCAGGCGACTGGCAGGCATGGCGGACAATATCGGTAACCACGTCGGCATTGAATACAGGACGGCAGATACTACGTGTCGTAATGGACACCGATGGCTTCAACATGAATTACCTCCGGTTTACGAACGCCGCCAGCCGTGAGCCGGTGGTTCTGTTCCCCAACCCGGCAAGCAGCGCCATGACCATTCACCTTGAAGGCACCCAGGCAAAAACATCAGAACACTATACCGTTCGCAATGTTGCCAGCGGCCAAACCTCCTCGGTCGTATCCGTTGACGGAGTTGTAGATGTAAGCAACCTACCCAACGGCCTGTATACAATTGACTTCATGGTGAACAAGAAACGCATTCAAAAAACTTTCGTAAAACAATAAAGAAAGCACAAATGCAAAGAAGGCGATTCTAAGGAATCGCCTTCTTTTAAAAACATCAGATTTAATCGACCGTAATTATTCTTATTTTATGGCTATCTTTATCTGAAACGATTATTGTTCCGGAAGACTTCACAGCGATACCCGTAGGATAATTGAACTGCGCAGCCGAGGCTTCACCATCCGCATACCCGTTAGTGCTTCCCGCGAAATTAGTAACCAGTCCTGCAGTGTCGATCTTCTTAACTTTCTGGTTAAAAGTATCCGCAACGAATAGATTTCCATTGCTATCGATCGTTACCGCATACGGATAGTTAAATAATGCATCGGCAGCAGCGCCTACAGCATCGCCCTGAGCGCTGCCGGCAAATGTTGTCACCTCACCCGCCGGGGTAATCTTCCGGATCCTGTGATTATTTGCATCAGCAACATAGACATTGCCGGTTGCGTCAACGGCCACGTTATAGGGGCTGCTGAATTGCGCCGCTGTGCCCGTGCCTTCGGCATAACCGCCTGTGCTGCCTGCCAATGTAGTCACTACGCCGGCAGAAGTAATTTTTCTGATCTTGTTATTGTCCTTATCAGCAACGTAGAGGTTACCATTTTGATCGGCAGCGATACCTGTCAGATAATAAAACTGCGCATCAGTTCCCGTCGCATCGTTGTATCCGCCAGTGCTGCCCGCAAAGGTGCTGACAACCCCGCCAGGTGTGATCTTTCGCACTTTGTGATTGTGTGTATCGGCTACATAAATATTCCCATCCGAACCGACGGTAACGCCATAAGGGTAATTGAATTGAGCAGCAGCACCCGTGCCATCAGCAGCACCCTGCGTTCCTCCTGCCAGCGTTGTTGTCTCTCCTGACGCCGTGATCTTACGGATGCTATGGTTGTTAGTATCGGCCACATATACATTCCCATCTTTATCCACAGCCACGTTATAAGGCTGCGCAAATTGCGCGGCAGCTCCGGTTCCCTCGGCATAGCCATACGTGCTTCCAGCCAGCGTACCGACAGTAGTAGTAAAAACATATTCAAACTTCTGACTCTCTACAGTTTTTCCACCAACCGATACATTAATTGCTCCACTGCCGGAACCTGCGGGTATGGTGATCGAAAGCTGGGTGCTGGATGCATTGATCACAGTCACGCTTTTACCATTGAGTGTGACAGTGTTTTCACCCGGAGTCGCGCCGAATCCCGTTCCGGTGATCACAACGCTGGTGTTCCTCGGCCCTGTAGTTGGAGCGATCGATGTTATCGCCAACGCCTGAGCCGGTGGTATGAATGTAAACGTTGCTGATTCCACACTTACACCACCTACGGTAACAACTATCTTACCGGTTCCTGCATTAGCAGGGATCTTGATCTTCAGTAATGTTTCCGTAGCAGTTACTATTTCACAAGCTTTGCTATTGAGCACAACATTGTTTTCAGCAATTGATTTACTAAAACCGGTACCGTTAATATCTACTTCCGTTCCCTCGCCACCACGATCAGGCGAGATAGACGTAATGGCAAGTTGGGGAGCATCCGTTTTACCATCATCATCGTCACCGCACGAGGTTAAAAGTAACAGGAGAGAACTGATAATAAGCAAAGCATTTAAAGGGTGCCGGACATTGAAGCGCAGACCTACGCTTTCTCGGATTCCTTCGGGTCGATTGTTCATAATATAAAGGTTTGAGGTAAGTGACACGACGAGTTTGATACGATGTCTCCTGGCAAATCCCACGATCATTCCTCAACTGGTGCGTTATCCTGAAAAGCAAAACTCTTCATCAGATAGAATACACCACGTCGGTCGATCAGGCAACCCCACGTCCTTTCGTTATGTAGTAGACAAGCGTCCTCACAAAAGTGAATGTTCGCCGCAAACGTTTGAATGGAGAATCAGACTTTATTGATGGATTTTTTTACGGTGTTACAAAACGGGTGACATAGCCTTATATATAAGGCGCAAATGGTTTTGTCATTTTCGACCGATCAACTTCAGAGCAAAGTTTAATTCGGTATCTATAGTATGAAGCAGGTCGTCAATAGCAGGCTCGATCCAGTAATCCGGAATCACCCCTCGTCCTTTTGTATAGCTTACCGCATTAACAGTTTTAGTCAACGGTACGTCGATAGTGATATGAGTATTCGGCAACGTCAGCTTTGCAAATGACCTCGATGTAGGGCCTTCCATAGCACCGCCTGATTCTTCCCCGATAAACACAGCCTGGCTGTTCGACTTCAGGAAACTACAGACAACAGATGCCATAGATCCGGATGCACCATTCATGAGAACCGTTAGCTGACCATTGAAATGCATATCCATTGGTCGTTGCTCATACAGAAGCGGCGTCCAGCGATCATAATATTCCTTCCTGGGCCGATAACCGGTTGCAGTTTTGTAAACAAGCGTATCAGCAACAATAAGATTATTGGCATTCTCCAGGTAAGCACTCACAGAAGGTATACCAACATACTTTTTCTCGAGATAGTCAAAATGCCTGTAAGGTTTTGTCAAAAGATACAAGAGCAACTTTTCTCCTGTATTGTCACCCCCCTCGTTGTTCCTGAGATCCAGGATCAGGTGGGAGGTCCTTTTGGCTCTGAGCTCGGCAAAAATAACCTGATACAGTGAGTCGAAATTTTGCCGGAACTTACGACGATGCCATCCAAGAAAAGAACTGATCTTTAAATAAGCGACGTCCTTTTTTAAATATTTGAACGTAAGCGGTTGGTCAAGCTTGCGCCTCTCATTGTAGAATTTTCTATACTGATCCCGGGTCAGACCGGGAATCACTAGCGTTTGCTTGTTGGCAGGTTCATCAGGCGAGATGTACTCCAGACGAAACGAATCTTCTGTATCTGCGAAGAGAGAATAGTTCAGATCGAAAAGGTTCGAGACTTGTGTTAAAGAGTAATCTTCAAGGTGCCGGATGTTAAACGTTTGAATATAGCCATCAGACGGTATCGTAGGCAATAACAGATTCAGAATATCCTCCACTGATCTACCATTGATCGTGATAAGTTCAGACCCCGGCTTTATCGGAGATGGTGAGAGTGCGCACTTGATAACATAGAAGCGCCGGTTTATGATTCTGAATGTAAAAGGAAAAAACTTCGTATTCTCGAAGTATCTATTCATATAGTCACTGTGCGAAGGACTGGGAATAAGATGCTCGTCGTTTACACGGGCACACGAGAGAGCTATGATCTTATAAAAGTCGACTTCATTCATTGGCTTATTTAGCAAAGCAAATTCCTTATCCAGATAAGCACTCATAGTAACGGAGTCGGAATAGCGGTACAGACTTGGATAAGTAGTCTCGAGGGCCCTCCTGAAGATCAGAAAATCTTCCTGCAGGGATTCGGATGTGAATAATCCGTCAGTGCTATCATTACGGGATATCTTCTGCTGAGCGACTGAATCACCGGCAAAGATCACAAACACGAACACACCGAACCATTTTATACTATTGCACGCAAACAAACTTCTCATCAACCCTGAAAACCATCCATATTTGAAAAGGTTACACAGACGCGAAGAATAACCGCTGTATTTGTGCTTTTCACAAGTTTCGACAAGGCTCGCACAAGAGACTGACAAAGGGGATTGATAAGAGACTAGCCTACTTCACCACGTTTCCGCTTATTTCAATATCCGTGCAATCCTCAAACCCGGTAAGGCTCTCCATAGTAACAGGCAACAGAGATATGATCCTGTTCTGCGAAATGGTTATGTTGCGCGTACTCTTAGCCGTAAATATTTTGGTGTTTTTTAATTGGAAGGTATTATGCAGAATAGTAATATTTTGATGAACAGGCCCATCATATAAATGGTTTTCGGGGTGAATACTAATAACAGGCCCACCACAATCGACAAAGGTATTTTTGCGGATAGAAACATCGCGTACCATACCCGATTCATACCAGCTTTCGGCATCGTCCTCAACGAGTATTGCGGAATAACGTGTACGCAAAAAGTGATTGTTTTCGATCACCACCTTGCGACGAGTAGTTACCAGCATACCCCGTGTAGGCACAAGAGTAAGGGTAGTGTGATGCACCCACACGGAAGGGGTTTGAGTCACATTTTCAAGAACATCATTTTCTTTAAGGTTATACGGGACTGCGTTTTCAAATGTCAGGATAAACTCCTTGTCATTTAACTGTTCAACACCCGAAACTACATTCGTGCCAAACGAACGCAGACTTTCGGCGCGGATAAAATCAGCAGTGTCCCCTGGCACAAACGGATCGAAACCATAGGTTTGTCCGTGCATAAAGCGGACTTTTAATTTATTATCGGTAAGTTTTTCGGTTATGCGTACATGTGTTCCGTGTACGTTAATAGCATCATCATTGGCCGCCGATAAGTAGCTGTTAGCCACCATTATTTTTCCACTACAACCCGAAAAGTGCAGAATATCTGCCCAGGCAGCGCATGTCTTACCACTATGTTCTTCGGGTTTTACAGTTAAGTCATCAATGGCAATGTTCCGGCAAAACTGGCTAACAACACCCATGCCGTGCATAAAATAGATACGCAGTTTCTTTAGCGATATATTCTCACTTCGCATCAATACTATGCCGGCACAATCTCGCGTTACGTCACGGTTTTGATAGATAGATCCAGCGGTAAACCCCGGGTTTTTCGAAAAGTATGCCCGTATTCTATGGGTTCCTGTGCCTGCAATTTTCAAGGTGCTGAATTGAATGCCCTGTCTGTATACATAACCGGAAGCGGGCTCGAACACCTGCCAGTAATCACCCGGCTGATAACGCCAGCCTTCGCCTTCCCAGGTCAGCAAGCTGTCTTTTATACTGTATGTAGATTGGGGATGAATTTCCAGGTCGGCGTATAGCGCAGTCACAGCGGTCGCTTTGAGCTCGGAAACCGTAGGACGATGATAGTCATAGCTCAAACCTTCTACATGCACATTTTCAGATTGGTTTATAAAGGTCTCTATGATCTTACCGCGCATGATCAGGCGTGCCCCCCTGCCGGTTACCTGAACATGGTGAGAATTACGGATGCACAGAGCAATAGCTTTCGGCTCGTAAGGCACATCATTGGTGTTGGAGATGTGTAGCGGCTCCCGGTAAAGGCTATCCTGAAAAACATCAAACTTCCCGTGGGCAAAATTGATCAACACAGGAGCTTTCGCGCTTCCCCTGGCGATTAATACCAGCGACTGATGAAACCTACCCGGCTTTATACTCACCTTATCACCAGGTGACAGGATCATCTGATTAAGCTTGCTAAAAGTCCGCCAGGCCTTACCCGCTGACGTGCCCGGATTTTTGTCGTTACCATTTTCCGGATCAATAAAATAGCTGATTTTTCCCGGTGACACTTTACGATTCCCGGCGGAAGGGTAAAGCCCTTGATGACCCTGCGCCCTGACACAAAGTATGCCCTGCAAAAGGGCAAGCAGCAGTAATAGTAAGTTCAGGCGCTTATTGGCCATAGGCAGTTTATATCCAGGCTTATTCAATTCTACCAGTCTTCGCAGAGCACGGCGGTGATTACCGGCTTGACAAATATATGTCGAAAATTGCTCTGGTTAACGAGGCTTGAATTCCAGTGGAGGATTTTTGATCATCTCCCATGTTTGTGTCTACTTACTTTACAGCACGACGACTAGTTTCCGTTCAGTATTGTCCTGGACGAGAGGATCTCGATTTGACTTTAAGATGATCGTTGACGGACAGTGTTTTTCATATCTGCACAAGCAATTCGGAACAAATCCGATAGCAAGTATGAAGGTTGATTAATTGGATGCACGCCTGAGCTGATCGTTGGTGGTACTGTCTGGTTTTGAGCCTTGATGAATTGGCGGATGCTGGCGTTGAATATTTTGAGCCTTCTGTAAACATTGAGCTTTTCAAACTCAAACATAACGGGAACGGTTTAAAATAATAACATTTAACAGCTAAACGTGGCAGTGTGAGGACGAGCGAGAGACGCGAAGAAAAAACAGGGTGAACATCTCTCATCGAAATATTCACCCTGAGCTTTTTGAGTTTATGCATTACGCTTTCGCACTCCGCACTCACCCTGTTTTTTGTAGTCCGTAGGAGAATCGAACTCCCGTCTCTGGTATGAAAGACCAGCGTCATAGCCACTAAACTAACGGACCATATACTGTTTTGCTCCTAACATGCCACAAAGATATCCCTTCACGTACGCAGCCTTTTTGCGCACTTAAAGATTAGAGAAAAAAATAAAAGATTTTTTTAAGCCCGTATAAATTACCGACGGAATAAGTAAAGATCTGGCAACTCACATTCAGAAGCAACCGGACAAAAATACAGCGTTAATCCCGGGATCCTCACATCCTAAAAATCCCTGTCCCCCGCGTCGAATCCCGCTCACAGATCTCCGAGGGTAAAACAATCCTTTCCTTTGTTATATCAAGCTTCTTTGCCAGCGCCTTAAAAAGCAAAGTAGCCGCCGCCTCTCCCATGGCAAATGCCGGCTGCACCACGGTAGTCATAGACGGTGCCAGAAGACCGGCAATCTGAAGATTGGAGAAGGCTATTATCTTTATACGATCAGGTATAGCCAGCGTATACGTCTGACAGACCCTGTATGCCTGTATAGCAAGCTTCTCAACCGAACAAACAACGCCATCCACAGCTTGTTTGTCCATAAGCGCATTCTTTATAACGGTAAAACTTTTATCATCATCTTCACTACACATAACAATGTGCTTCTCCGGTTTCTCAACACCACTATCTCCAAGCGCCTTGAGAAAACCTTCCCTTCGCTGACGGGTAATCGAGAGCTCGCCCGCTGCAGCAAGAAAAACAATCTCTCGACAGCCCCGCGAAACGAGATGCTGCGTCGCCTTATATGACGACTCAAAATCATCCGTTAATACGCGCGCAGTCTCCACACCGTCGCACGCACGATCGAAGAAAATAAGCGGCAGCTCTGTTACAAGCTGGGAATGAATAAGACTGTTTCCCCCCACGCCTTGCGAAACAGAGATCAGCACACCGTCGACACGCCCGCCGCGCAGATCCTGGAGAATGGATTCCTCCCGCTCACGGCTCTCGTGCGTAAGGTAGATCATGACATGATAGCCTTTGGCGCGGGCAACCAGCTCGATGCCGTTGATCGCATTGGAGAAAAACGTATCCGCCACTTCAGGCACCACAACGGCGATGTTTTTGGTCGTTTTGTTCTTCAGACTCCCTGCATACGGATTGGGAATGTATTCCAGCTTCCGGGCATAGTCTAGAATCCGGCGCTTCGTTTCGTCACTTATTTCATGACTATCGCGTAGGGCTTTGGAAACCGTAGAGACGGCAAGGTTCAAATCTTCAGCAATTTTCCGGATCGTAACACTCATAACACGCTGCTTCCCCAAGCAAAATGCGAAACCGGTTTCGTAAATAAAAGAACCCGGTTCACACAAACCTCAGGAAATAATCATCAAGTTCGTAATAATAATAGTCCCGATAAGCATATCCTATATATCAAAATACAACGATTATGAGCAACCCGAATGAGACCGCACCCTTGAAAAGCCTCGACGAATGGGAAGATGATCTGTTGAGACGATATCCCGAAAACGCAAAAGCAGCCGAAGACTTTAGAAATTACGACGACCCGGCACGCGATACCGTAAAGGAATTCTATAGACTGAACCATACCTACCAGACGTACGATTTCGTAATGAACAAAGAGGCCGAGTACCTCTCGTTCAACCGTAAGAAAATGCCGGTATGGGATGCATTCGACTTCCTAAACCAACTGGTAGACGACTCGGACCCCGATACGGATCTGGACCAGTTTCAACACCTCCTCCAGACATCGGAAGCCATCCGCCGCGACGGCCACCCCGACTGGATGGTATTGACAGGCCTGCTTCACGACATGGGCAAGGTACTCTGCCTGTTTGGCGAACCCCAATGGGCCGTAGTAGGCGATACGTTCCCCGTTGGATGCAAGCACTCCGACAAAATAGTATATCCCGAATTCTTCAAACTAAACCCCGACAGCACGGACGAGCGCTACAATACAAAGTACGGCGTATACGAACCGAACTGTGGCCTGCGCAATGTGCACATGTCATGGGGACATGATGAATACGTCTACCAGATGCTCAAGGACTATCTCCCTGAACAAGGACTCTACATGCTGCGCTATCACTCCTTCTATTCGCAACACCGCGAACACGCCTACGAGCACCTGATGGATGAGCACGACCACGAAATGTTCAAATCGGTGGACGCATTCAACCCCTATGATCTATACTCAAAGAATCCTAACCCGCCAGACTGGAAAGCAATCAAACCTTACTACGAAGACCTCGTGGCAAAGTACCTGCCCACAACCTTGAAGTTCTGACGCAAACAAACATCGAAATAAACCAAAGAGGGCGACCCACAAGGATCGCCCTCTTTGTTAAAGCCTGCCGAACAAAAAGCCATTGCTTCTCCACCTCTTTACGAATAGAAGGTCATCAGCAGGAGCACACAGAAAAAACAACAACCCGCTCCCGACGGAGGCTCTCTATAATTTCCGATCGTTTCCGCAACATTTTCTCATATCCCTCCGGATTTGGCAACCGGAATACATCATCGGCAAGTTTCTGAAGCTCCTTTAGCAAAACCAGAACAGCCTCATCCGGCGTTTTAAAACTCACAGCCTCGGACGCACAGAGTTCCGTTCCACCGGCATCACCTCTGAAGACTGCGTTTGACCCGATCCACGATAGATCCTCTACACTAAGCCGTCCTTCGTTAGCCGCTGTAATCCCCCGAATAGATTCGATGGAGATATATTCAATGTCTTTAGCCGCTACATTCTCAGCCGGCCCCACCATGGCAGCTATAAAATCCCTGTCACTGTACTGCGACGCCCCAACATCGATAACCCTAGCATTGACATAAAACTGAAGGGTGTCACCCATACGCGAAAGTAGATCATGACTGAAGTGATAATCAGATTCTGCCGGACGTACGCCATCAGACGTGGAATCGATAGCGTGAAGCCTCATCTGCTTGCGGTAATTCATAGCATGGTAAAAGTAAAAGCCACCGCTCTCGTCGTATTGAATAAGCGATCCATCAACCAGAACGTTGAAATACCCGGTTTTAACACTGCCATTTTTCATCTCAATACGAGCGTGAATTATATAATACTGACCATTATCGTATGCAAAAACGACAAACGACGCCAGCATCATGATAGAAACCAGGCAGGCGGTACGCAACACGGACACAAATACAGTGGACATTTTTTAAGCCATTATATATAATATAACACGCAATCAGTCTCTGATCCTTTCACAATCGATCGTCATAAATGTAAACACACGCCACCAGATTGCCACGCCGTCTACTTCTAAAGGAGTATGACTTTTTATAGCAGACAATGCTCTTAAAATTAGCGCGCTGATAAACAGCTTCACACAAACCCGCGTCAGGATGTCTAACCCATAAAGGAGGATTTTCAACCGCATAAAAACCAGACCGGCATACAGAATGCACTCATAACCAACGACTTAATCCAATAAATCCGCTTTTTACAAACTCACATCCATTTAATCTGCAATTGCGAATAATATATTTGGCTATATTTACTGCAATCACGAATAAAATATCGCCTTTTATGAAGAAAACAAAGCTCGGAGAGTTTGAAGAGCTCGTTTTGCTCACCGTTGCAGCCCTGCAAAAGGATGCCTATGGAGTAGAGATCAAACGCGAGCTGGAGGCAAGACTCAAAGAGAAGCTCAGTGTGGGATCGATACAATCCGCGCTCAAACGAATGGAAGAAAAGGGATTTCTCACCTCCGAGTTCGGAGAAGCGACACAGAAACGAGGTGGAAAACGCAAACGCATATACGTCACAACCTCGTACGCACATAAAGTACTCTCTGAAATGAAAGAGATCAGGGCAGGGCTCTGGGAATCGATTCCAGATCTCACACAACAACTCAACCTGATATGAGCCAACACCTCGATACCCAGCCGCCCGAATGGCCACTAAAGCTGTTGAGGTTTCTGGTGAAAGAAGAATATATAGAAGAGATCGAAGGCGATATGGAGGAGATGTTCCAAAACAATATCGAAGACCTCTCAATCCGCAAAGCCAGGCGAAGATACGTATGGGACACACTAAAACTGTTGCGCCCTTCATTATTGAAAAACTTTAAACCCGTTCCAACCTTTAATCAAAACGCCATGTATAAGAACTACTTCAAAGTGGCTTACAGAAATCTTCTGAAGAAGAAAGCCTATTCATTTATCAATATATCAGGACTGGGACTGGGAATTGCCTGCTGCATACTCATCTTTATGTATGTAACTGACGAGCTATCGTATGATAACTACCATGACAAGGGCAACCGTATCTACCGGGTAGCGCACACCGAAGCGGCAAAAGACGGTACCACGCCATACCCGTTCTGGATATGGGGAAATGCACCGGTGGGACCAGCGCTCAAAAACGATTTCCCTGAGATCGATAAAGTAGTGCAGTTTTCAGGCCGCTCTGATCTCCTGCTGTCATACGAAGACAAAACCTTCCAGGAAGATGGTGTATTCTTCATGGACTCCACAGCCTTTGACATATTCAGCTGGAAACTACTCAAGGGCAACCCGAAAACAGTTTTGGCCGCGCCCTTCAGCATAGTACTGACTGAAAGCACAGCACGTAAGTACTTCGGCAACGAAGACCCTATAGGCAAAACACTGAAAGGCAGTGAGTCTGCAGGGAGATCGAATGCCGGCGATTACACAGTGACCGGAGTAATGGAAGATGTGCCGGCAAATTCACACTTCCGTTTTAACGCCTTGCTGTCATTAAACACGTTCAGAATATCGAGACCCGAAATATTCAAAGAGTGGGGCTACGTAGATTTCTACACCTATTTCCTCGTAAACGAACACTTCGACGAAGCAGCTTTCAGAAAAAAGATCCCGGCCTTCGTTAAGAGCCACATCGGAAACCCTGAATGGAGATATACAATTGCCATTGAGCCATTAAAAGACGTATACCTCAGAACAGCAGCGGAAAGACAACCCGGAGAAACCGGCAGCCTGCCTAATATTTATGTATTCTCGGTCATCGGAATATTTATCCTGGTAATAGCGATGATCAATTTTATGAACCTCTCCACAGCCAGGTCGCTCGAGCGTTCAAAAGAAGTTGGCGTTCGCAAATCCATCGGCGCGGATCGCAAGAGTCTGATCTCACAATTCCTAGGAGAGTCACTGATCATCGTATCGCTCTCGGCGGTACTGGCCGTCATCATCGTAATCGTCGCGCTGCCTTACATGGTTGACTTCACAAACAAAGACCTTCACATCGAAAGCTTTATAAACTGGAAAACGATGTCCTTGTTCACGGCCTTGATGTTCATCATTGGATTGCTTTCCGGTTCCTATCCCGCAATGATTCTGTCCGGATTCAATCCGGTTCTGATTTTAAAAGGAAGCTCAAGAACCACTACCGGCGGCGCAAGTCTTCGGAAAGCCCTGGTGGTTTTTCAATTCACGCTCTCCATTGCATTGATCGCCGGAACAATCATCGTATATACACAAATGAATCACCTGCTCGACAAAGACCTCGGATTCGACAAAGAGCAAATGTTGATTTTGGATTACAACTACGACGGGATCGTCAATCAAAAATCCGAAGCATTGAAAGCAGAACTCGAAAAAAATTCGTCGGTTATATCGGTGGCATTTTCGAGAAGCGTTCCCGGTAGCTACTTCCCCAATGCCGGCACCGAAATAGAAACACCAAAAGGCGAGATGACAATGATGGGCCAGCCGATTTTCCAGGTCGGAATGGATTTTGTTACACACTTTGGCCTACACCTCATCGCCGGAAGGACATATTCCCGTGAGCATCCATCTGATTCCTCAAAGGCCCTTATCGTAAATGAAGCTGCCGCAAAACAATTTGGATACCAAAACCCCGCTGATATCGTAGGGAAGAAATTCAGTCAATGGGGAAGATCCGGCGTTGTTATCGGTGTGGTAAAAGACTTCAACTTCACATCATTACACCGAAATATTGAGCCGTTAACATTGCCGTTCGAGCCGTATGCTTCGCGGTATTTATCCATCAAAATAAAGTCCGAAAATATCGAGGAAACAATTAAGAGCGTTGGCGAGGTATGGCAAAACATAGCACCACACAGACCGTTCCTGTATAGCTTCCTCAACGAAGACTTCAACCGACAATACAAATCCGACTTCATCTTCAGGAGACTGTTCACCACATTCGCATGCCTGGCAATATTTATAGCCTGCCTCGGATTATTAGGCTTAGCCACATACACAGCCCAGCAACGCACCAAAGAGATCGGCATCCGCAAAGTACTCGGCGCTGACGTCCGCAATATAGTAGGCTTACTATCCCGCGATTTCATTATCCTCGTCTTCATCGCTATACTTATTGCCACGCCCATATCATGGTACGCCATGAACAAATGGCTCGAAGGATTTGCCTATCGCATGACCCTGCATCCATGGATCTTCGCTATCGCCGGATTTATCGCCCTCACCATAGCGGTAATCACCATAAGCTTCCAATCCATCAAAGCCGCCCTAACCAACCCCGTCACATCCTTAAAGAGCGAATAATAACGTAGGTGGATTTTTAAACAAAGAGCAAAGGGCAACAGCAATGTTGCCTTTTTTTTATTAGCCACACCCAGCTAGACAAACACAGACAAGGTGTTCTCTATCAACCCGAAAGCTTCGATAGCTGGCCCAAAGTACTGTCATTAAAGTCAACCTTTCATTTATATAGATTGCCGCAGCAAGGAGCTTAGCATTAGCTGGCAAGTGTTCAGTAGGCCTCCGGAGGTCACTTGCTGTGCCCCTCCCGATAGCTATCGAGATCGGTGGTGCCCGACATGCCCGCAGTCTCACGACTGCACCTCAACGATGTTGAAACCCCACTCACAAACCCCACTCCCCACACTGCATTTCAATTTCACATACCCACCAAACGAACAACCAACATTCACACAACCCACACACAACTTATACAACATATGATCATACCCACCACATCAACACACAATCCCTGAAAAAAGATCTGCCAAAACTGATTCACTCACAACTTAGCGTTACAACCAACGTTGTGCAAAATTCATAATTTAGCTACCTTGATATAGCCGTTGTTTAAATAAGTAACTGTAAGGAGTTACAAAAATCGAATCCATTTTTCCAACACACAACACCGAAATCACCCTCTAACAGTTTCATATATGAAAGCGATAAAACTATCTTTCATTGCATTCTTAATTATAACAGGATGCAGCGAAACCCGGCCCACGTTTAACGCACCAGTATTGAAGAATATTGGAAATTATGGTGTAAACGTAACAACTAAATCAAAGTATTCCCGGATGTTCTTCAACCAGGGAATAATCATGGCCAATAATTTCAACCACGAAGAGGCACACCGTTCTTTCAAAGAAGCCGTAAGACTCGATTCCACGTTTGCCATGGGCTACTGGGGAATAGCCTATGTATTAGGCCCAAATTTTAACTCGGCAGCAAACATGGGAACAATCAATGAAATACGAGACGCTGTATCCCATGCAACAGATTTAATGACCAATACAACCGACTGGGAAAAGGCGCTGATCAAAGCCATCCAGATAAAGTTTCCGACGGACACCATTGCCGCAGATGGCGAAGGATTTATGAATGCCATGAAGCAGGCATATACACAAAACCCCGACAACTCATTTGTCGCAACCCTTTACGCCGAATCCGTGATGAACATACATCCCTGGGATTTTTATGACCGCAAAAGTGGAGAGCCAAGACCCTGGACACCCGGGCTCGTATCACTCCTTGAAAAAGTAATAGCAATAGATCCGGAGAACCCACTCGCAAATCACTTATATCTGCACGCAACCGAAGCAGGCCGCGATCTCAGCAAAGCACTGATAAGCGCAGGACGACTAAAAACGCTGGTGCCCTCGGCCGGACATTTAGTACACATGCCCTCACACATCTATATCAACACAGGAGACTATCACGAAGGATCAGTATCCAACGAAAACGCGGTCATAGCCGACAGTATATACATTGCCGAGTGCAAGGCCCAGGGATATTACCCGCAAATGTATTACCCACATAACTACCACTTCCTGGCCGCAACAGCAACCTTCGAAGGACGCGGAGCACGAGCAATAGAAGCCGCCTACAAAACAGCAAGCCTCATCGACAAAAAATACTACCACGAACCCGGATACGAAACCGTGCAGCACTACCTGACAATACCGTATCACATTCTTATAAAATTCAATCAATGGGAAAAGATCCTCGCGCTCCCACAACCTACGGAAGACCTGGTCTATCCCACGGCCATCTGGCATTATGCAAAAGGGATGGCATACAGTAACGTCGGCAAAAAGGAAAATGCAGGAAACGAGCTTAAACAACTTAAAGAGCTTACACAATCACCAGCCATCGCCGAACAGTTCATCTGGGGAATCAATAAAGTAACAGATGTCTGCAATCTTGCCTCGAAAGTACTGGAAGCCGAGCTGAACGTAAAAGACGGAAAACATAAAGAAGCAATTCAGCTGCTAACCGAAGCCACAAAACTGGAAGACAACTTTAACTATAATGAACCACCCGACTGGTTCTTCTCCGTTCGCCACATCCTCGGTAGCGTATTGATTGAGACCGGAGGCTATACAGAAGCCGAAAGAATCTATCGCGAAGACCTGGTCACCTGGCCAAACAATGGCTTCGCTCTCAACGGTTTGGCCGAGAGTCTCACCGCCCAGAAAAAAACAGATGAAGCGCAAAAGGTAAAAGAACAATTTCAGCAAGCCTGGAACCTCGCAGACTCCAACCTGAAAGGCTCCATAATAGATCCTCAAAAAAGGAAAGATCTGACCCTGAAAATCGACAGAGATTCCCCCAACACCCTAGTCTACCTCGCCGGTTCCCTTTGCATGCCACGCTAAGCCTGCCACCCGTGCATAAAATACCTGATAAATATCCGATAATAACAACTACATACCATCAAAGATAAAAGTCATGTAGAGTCATCATCGTAATAACATACCGTCTATATTTGCATTTCGAATGACAACAATTTCATCGAAATGAAACGACTGATTATTCTGGCAATAGCAAGCACCATCATTTTTTCGTGCAGCGATAACAACAAACCCGCAAACACTTTCTCACCGGACGAGCTATCACCTGTTTTTAAATTTACGTACAACAATAAAACAGTAGAAATAGTAAACAGCAATTGCGGCTGCTGGTGGTCTTCTGATCGTGCTCAAAATATCGGTGGTCCGGAAATGGACGGGCTGATGACAAAAGCATTTGGAAGTATGTCAGGTGCCCAACCGGATGATCCTGATTACGCCATAGTGGAGATCAGCAGGTGGGTAAGTGACGACGACATTGACTTTACCATCCCAATTATATCTATTGACGTAGTTAAAACCTCAACATTCCAAGATATATTCAAAGTAGGAAGCAGGCTCTACGCAAGAGGAGCCGATCCAATACAAACCACGGATGAAGTGGTAATACAATATACAGATGAAGACAAGACTGAATGGTCGTCATCGTATATGGGAAATTATTATGCGACCCCGTCGTACAATACTTTGCAACCATCCTCAAATTTCGAAATAACAAGGAGCTTGCCAATTGGAAGCGACTCCGTTTTTATTGAAGCCCGATTCAAGGCTAGGTTGTACAAAAATACCCGCGATTACATTGACGTCACCGACGGCTACTTTAAGGGCTATTTCAAACGCCGCTAACGCACTATCAAATGACGATCGGACAGATATTGTTTTGTAACTATTACCCACTCAGCCCCAGTTCTTAAAAGGATTCTTGGTAAGGTTAGAATTATAATACCGTTCTTCGCCGGTAACCTCCCGCCCAGCCCAGTCTGGCACATCGAACACGTCGTTTTCACTCGCCAACTCAATCTCGGCAACAAAAAGTCCCGCATTATCACCCAGAAACTCGTCTACCTCCCAAACCCTGTTCTTGAATAAAAGCGTATACCGGATCTTCGAAAGTTCAGAAACCACAAAGCCATCCAACAGCTCTTCCGCATCACGAACGGGAATCTCATATTCATACTCCGACCGGGTAGCACCCACGGTAACACCCTTAATAGTCAGAAAACCACGCGAACCCGCAATCCGGACACGTATCGTCTTATTCGGATCGGTAACAATATAGCCTTGTCGTAAAGTTTGTCCCTCAGGCTTCTTGACATCCCTCCACCGCGTGACATCAACCAAAAACTTTCTTTCTATTTCCTTTGCCATAGTGTAATAGACTCAAATATAGAGATTTGTTCTCGGAAGAAAACACCGACAATACTTAAACCAGTACTAACGCTTCAATGAATCAAATCGGCCTTTATAAACGCAATCTTATCATCCTGAAAAACAACATCGAACGTTCCACCAATCTTGCCCTCCGGAAAATCGCCCGTGAATTGAACCTCGAGATACACATGGTCTTCGTCCGTAACATCAAGCTTCACCAGCCGCGTCTGCGTATTGTAACCGACAAAATAACTATCAAAGTATTTCCGAATGCCTTTGTGGCCAACGAATTTTCTTCCCACAGACGGATCATCTAAAACAGCATCAGGCAGAAAAAAACTCAGATACTTTTCCGTATCAAATTGATTACCCGCACCAATCCACGAATCCACAAAATTCCTGATCTCCATACGTCTCATTACTCATCATTTAAACAACATAAAATTGCACACTCCGCTAAAAAACAGATAAGCCCAATCGGATAAATGTGTAGCCATTTTGGAATAAATACATCACCCGTAACGATCAAATACGTTTAGTGTATCGAAGGATGACCATTGCTGAACCCTTCTACCGGAATAAATTTTATCTCCTTATAGAAAGCACTGATCTTGCTGACGTCCTGACCAGACAAGAACTGTGGTATTGCCACGTCAAATATTTCAGCATCCCACATCGCCTGTTCGTGTCCTGCATTTCTAACGACAAGGTGGGTAGCATTGGCAAAAATTCCTGCATAATCTCATTTACCTGTTGAACGGGCGTACGACAATACCACGTCTTAATCAAAAGGCAAAAGCTCCGGCTCGAGAAAAGAGGTCTTCGCACGATCTGACTTAAAAATATCGGTACGATAGTGTGTCTCGATCAGACCTCTGAAGTCTAATTTCAGCTGATTGTTTTTTGCAATAAAACTTTCAAAATCCGAACAACTACATCGTACTCTAAAATGCTCTACAGCATAAATGGCCGCAATAGTTACCGTTTCATTGTACTTATCGGCAGCACCCACGGCCTTCGTATAAACCTTCAACTGACTGGTCACATTCCTGATGGCGTTCTCTAACCCATAACGGCCTAAGTGAATCCATGCCAGCCTCAGGTGCGCTTCATGTGTGAAAATACCTGGATCGAGCACAGCTTCCGCAAACTGCCGCTCAAACTCTGCATCTGTGATACGATAATGCTTTTCCATAATAGCAATAGTCCATCGGACACTCTAAATATCGCAATTGATGGTAAATATCCAAAACCCGGGGGTTGGATTCAGCGCTTTCCCGAACCCGAAGAAGTTCGAATATTCGTTTAAAAACATCTCGGCTATTATCGACCGGTTTACCGAAGAAATAAATCTAAAATCGTTCACTATATATCTTCACGATTATGGATGCCCCATCGGGCTGAGGCTATGTATCAATCATCCAAAAAAAATAGAGCGGATTATAGTACAGAATGGCAATGCATATAACGAAGGCATAGGGCCGCAATGGGACGAAACAAAAGATTACTGGCAGAACCCTACACCCGAAAAGAAAAAGAAAGTAGCCGCACGTATCAGCCATCTGCACTGATCATCTGGGGCCGGCACGACGCATTTTTCAGTGTGGAAGAAGCCTGGTGCTACAAGAGAGATTTACCCAACGCGCAAATACATATCCTCAACGGCGGCCACATGGCCCTGGAAACAAACTTTAACGAAGTACTCGGGCTGATAGAAGGCTTTCTGGCTTACTGATCCGCCAGCTAATTACCGATCTCCGTCCCACCACCTCTAATGGCATACCCCTAAATGAGTACTGTTACATATATATGTAATACATATATTGCGCGCCGAAAAAACATGTATTCAGTGCAAACAAATCAAACAATCCCCACGAGGGCCATCTTTGTGCTACTGTTAGCCTTAACATCATTATCAGCATTCTCGCAATCCAATGAAGAGATAAAATGGATTAAAGATAACACCCGGGAAATTCTCCTAAACGATAACGACTACCTGCGATTCGAATTCCTGGACACTCTTTTGAAAAATAAAAGAATCGTCATGTTGGGCGAGAATACCCATGGCGCGGGCGAATATCCTTTGCTAAAAAATCGGATCATTCAATACCTGCATAATAAACTTGGCTATAACGTTCTGACATGGGAAAGCAATCTATTGGATGGTTATGCCGTGGAATCCAACAAAAAACAGTTGACGCCTGCGCAAATGGCTAATAACTGCCTTCATTTTGCCTATAAATCAACACAAATACTTCCCGTGCTGGAGTATGTAAAAAACTCTGATCTGATCCTTACGGGAATGGATTCACAGCCTACCGTTTACTCGGATGCTACAGCAAAGGTGCTTCAAAATCATCCATGCTTCGAAAAACTCGGCAGTGAAATATACTATATCGACAGCCTGGCCCAGACACCATCGAAGTACGCATGGAAAGACCGGAATCGTAAAGAGCTTGCCGTTAAGTACCAGGCGATCCTGGACAAGATAAACAATACAGATTGCCCATCACCCGACATCGAAATCATTAAGCGCGGACTAAGTGACCGGATAAATGATATGATCAACAGAAACAAAGGAAGAGATGAAAGAATGGCAAACAACCTTATGTGGTTACTTTATCATAAATATCCCAACGAAAAATTTATCATCTACGCGCACAATGCGCATATCGACAGGCAGAACCATAAAAATAGTTACGCAAACACTAAATCCATGGCGGAATACCTTCCGGACAGTGTGATAGCAAAAAGTTATTGTATAGGAATATTCGGTTTTGAGGGACAGGCCCGATACAACCTCGGCAAGAATCCGATCTATGACTTCAAACCTCATCCTAAACTAAGCCTCGAAAACTACCTGAAGCAATCCGGATACAACATAACACTTTTAGACCTGGAGAATCAATCAAAATCCGAATCCAATACATTCCTGTTCGAGGAGATAAATACAATGTATTGGGGTAACATTAAAGATCCCAAGGTCGTGAGCGACCATTACGATGGAGTAATCCTAGTAAACGAAATAACGCCATCAACCAAACTAAACAAAAGCGCAGATTAAAAACGAGGCGTGTTAGCTGAGTTCCTCCAACGCTATCGGAACCTTTCGTATGCGCTTACCGGTAGCCGCATAAATAGCGTTGAGCACCGCCGGCACGCCCATAGGGCTGGATATTTCGCCGATACCCCACGGTTTTTCATCTGTACTCTCGATAAAGTGTACCTCCATGGGTGGACATTCCTTCATGCGCAACAGCTTATTTTGATGAAAGTTCGTGTATACAGCGCGGCCGTTGCGTATGGGAAGACCACCGTAAAGCAACGCCGTGAGACTCCAGACAATACCACCGGTAATCTGATTGCTGGCCCCTGAAGGATTTACAACCTTACCACAATCCACTCCGATCGTTATATTGTCGATAGTTAACGTACCGTTTTGCACCGTGACCTCGGCAACAACGGCACAGTAGCTATTACCATACGGACACACTGCCATGCCCATACCACGGCCGGGCTCCATACGCTTACCCCAACCCGCTTTTTCGGCTGCCAGCGTCATAACGGCAAGGATTCGGCTGCCGGACACCGGATAGATATCACCAATAAAAACATCGCGCCCCTGGCCGAGTAATTCCTTACGGAACGCATACGGATCTTTCTTCAGAGCTGCAGCGATCTCATCGACAAAACACTCACTGAAGAAACGTCCATGCCCCGTTACACCACGCCAGGCCGAAGAGTGAACAAGCTCATCCTGTATCATGTCCTCAAAGTCAAACCGCACATTGGGAATGTTATATGCCATGGCCGGCAACTGTGGGTCGGCGTACCGGGCAGCCCATGTATACGTGCGAATCTCTTTCTCATACCAGGCATAAAGGTTGTCGTCTTTATCAAGCGCCGCCTGGTACTCCAGGTGCTGAAACAAATGGGCAAGATTACATTGATGATCGTCTTCACGCGTCCAGATCATCTTCACCGGCACATTGCCGGCTTCTTTTGAAATAAAGGCCGCTTCTACGGCCATATCCGGATAATATCGCCTGCCAAAACCACCGCCGGAAGGAAACAGGTGAACCTTGATATTCTCTTCCGGGAATTGAAATACACGATGCAGCTCCGTTACGATCAGGTTAGGTGCCTGCGATCCTACCCAGATCTCGCAACCTGTGGCGCTCGCATGCGCTGTGCAGTTGAGCGGCTCCATACATGCATGAAGCTGGTGCGGAAAAACATACGAGCCGCGAAGTGTCTTACGCACATGAGCAAGATCAGATACCGCATTCTCATCGCCGATATAACCCGTCGGATCGGTCCGATGGAGCGCCCGCTGCGCGGCAAGCGCTTCAAAATCTTCCGTGCTGTAGTGTGCATTCGGCCCGTCATCCCAGGTTATAACCAGCGCATCCTTACCTTTCTTCGCAGCCCAGAATGAATCAGCCACAACCACCACACCTTCGCGTATATCGTGCGGCATGTAAGGCGTTTGTGTCTGCAGGCCTGCAATGGCTTTCGTGGTGAATACTTTTTTCACACCTTTCACCTGCCATGTTTTTGCAGCATCAAAGCTTTTGAGTTTGCCTTTAAAAACCGGGCATCGGGCAATCACGGCATACAGCATGCCTGGGAGATGCACATCCAGGCCATATTTCAAACTGCCGGTAACCATAGCCGGGATCAGCTTGGCCGCTTTAGGTTTTCCGATCAGCTCAAAGTCCTTGTCTTTTTTCAACGGCACGTCGTGTGGCACAGGAACCTGTGAGGCCAACGAGGCAAGCTCTGAAAAATCAAGTTGCTGTCCGGTTTGTTTATTGATAACAGCATGTTGCCTTGCATAGCACAGTGCCGGCACAACGTTCCAGGTACGCGCGGCCGCCCCGATCAGCATCTGTCGCGCTGTGGCCCCGGCCAGGCGAAGAAGGTCCCACTGATAAATAATTGTACAGCTACCGCCGGTATCGTGCCCTCCATTCCTGTCATTCTGAAATTTCTTCATGTCCGTATCGGGGAAGCCGATCGTTACCCGCTGCCAGTCGGCACAAAGCTCTTCCGCCAGGATCATCGCCATGGCAGTAGAGACACCCTGACCCATTTCATGCTTGATAAATTGAAAGACCACCTGGCCATCCGGCATGATCTTAAGAAAATCTCCCAGCACACTGTCGCCCGCCTGCACAGTATCTTTGTCAGCACCGGCCTTCGTGGCAAACGCGGGAATCGCCAGCATAAGGCCGCCTCCTGCCAGCACCACATTATGTATAAAGTTGCGCCGGTTCATTTCGGTAGCGTTTCTTTTGCCAATACCGAAGCGCGCCTGATGGCTTTATGGATCCGCAAGTAGGTGCCGCACCGACATAGATTACCGTTCATGGCGGTTTTGATCTCATCGTCTGTAGGCTCGGTGTTCTGCTGCAGCAGGTATGCCGCCATCATAATCTGTCCGCTCTGACAATAGCCGCATTGCGGAACATCTTCCTCCTGCCACGCCAACTGAAGGGGATGTGTGCCCTTCACCGAAAGCCCTTCTATGGTTACAATATTCTTCCCGTTTGCCGCCTGAGCCGATACAGAACACGAACGCACAGCCTTGCCTTGAAGATGTACGGTACATGCCCCGCATTGTGCAATGCCACAACCATACTTTGTTCCGGTAAGCCCGGCATAGTCGCGAATCACCCATAACAAGGGCATCTGCGGATCAACATCAAAACTATTGACCGCCCCATTGATGTTTAACTTTATAACTGCCATAACCATTGTATTAACATATACATAAGTTATGACACTTTTAAAGAATACGATACGCCGCTTAGACAGACAACCGGAAACGCTATACAAACGCCGTTTG
>Ga0247762_1000140_pt1 | contig 29823 bp, 24 predicted proteins | sample UWRJL081202R4_FD_181016 | JGI IMG/M metagenome (GOLD analysis project Ga0247762, IMG submission 181016) | Plant litter microbial communities from Arlington Agricultural Research Station in Wisconsin, United States - UWRJ-L081-202R-4 | ecosystem: Environmental > Terrestrial > Plant litter >...
GGGCGCGATAGCCGTAATGGTTGGGACTCCCAGGCTTACATCCAGGGTAAATGTTTGAGTCGATACAGCAGACGCCTCTCCCACTGTAACTTTGATCGGTCCGCTGGGCGCTCCCATCGGAACCTTGACCTTCAATTCAGTATCGGCAGCAGCTATTACCTGTGCAGATGTGGATTGATTGAAGAGAACGGTATTTTGTGAAGGGGTTTTGCTGAAACCCGTACCCGTAATCCGCACCGTGTCGCCTTCCCGTGCCGTTAAAGGATCGATGTTTGTAATTGTCATCTTTTGAGTAGGTTCAGGTTCATCGCCAGGACCGTCATCATCCTTACATGAAACCAGCGCAGCGCTCAGAGATCCGATGATCAACCATAAGTAAAATGAACTAAAAAGTTTTTTCATGAATTTTTAGAGTTTTGTTTAGAGTTATTGTTTAGAGTCATTGAGTAAAATCTTATGGCTTATATATCAAGATATCCCTGGCCCTTTCGGGCACAGGGATACTTTAGAAGAACTTATTGTTAGATTAGTTCCAAACTGTCCATCCGCTCATCCAGTTGTTTGTAGTGTCGAACGCACCGCGGTAAGTAACCACAGTAAATCCGCTCAACAAGCTGAAGTCAGCAGCGTTCAGAAGAGGAGAACCTGACAGAGGGAACGGCGTAGGCAGAGAAGGGGTGCTTGCCAATGCATTCCAGGTTCCTGTATTGATTGTGGCGTTGTTTGCACCTGCCATCGAGTTGTTGTTACCAAGCGTTGTGCTTGATGCAACGTAGATCTCGTTGTCACCTACTGATTGGAAAAGGGCATCAAAATTCGCACCTGCATCATACCAGGTTCCACCTGTTACAACACCGGCTACGAGGCTTTGAGCAGGTACAATGATCGTAGTGTTACGAACGTTGATCTTGTTGGCATCCAATGTTGAGGCCGTATTGAACTGATCAGCAATAGTAAGAGATCCTTCGTTTGTAACTTCTACACCGTAAGGGAATCCCAATACCAGGCTATTGAACAGACCTTGCTTAGAAAGGTCACGGAAATACAGACCTGCACGGTAGTCCTGATCAGGAGTGGCAGTCAACGTGTTTTGGTAAGGACCAACGAATGTAAAGTTGCTGAATTGAGCGTGTGTAAGGGCAGTGTTAGGCAGTGTAGTGATGTTGTCATCATTGTCGCCGTTAGACTCACCACCGTTCAAAGGAAGATCAGCCAGGTAAGCGTCGTTGATAGCACGAGCTACGAAACCGAACTGCAGTTTGCCAGCATAACCTTGATCAGTATCGAAATCGTCATCAGCATTTTTGCTTGATACCAAGTACTGTGCATTCACTGTGCCACCGAAGAATTCGAAACCATCATCCAGACCTTTGTGTACTTGAACGTGGTTGATTGTAGTACCTGAGCCTACACCAGCAAGTGTCAAGCCATTCAATTCGTTACCAACTGCAAGAACGTATCCGGCATAAAGAATACGTACATACGTTATTGTACCCGAGTTATCCGTGTTATATACTCCGCTGGCAGGAAGAGCAGGGCTGTCGCCATTTCCATAACGGCCTGGTGTAGTGAAACCACCACCGCAGATAGCAGCAGGTGTTGTAGTTCCGGCTACTCCGAATCCTTCGAGTACACCTACTCCGTCTACGCCTGAAGCTGTCGTTCCACGGCTTCCACGGATGTTTGCATCAGCTTTGCCCAACAGAGCAATGCCACCCCAGTCGCCAGGAGCAGGAGTTGATGAATTTGAAGAAGTGAAAGTGATAGGAAGAGCTGAAGTACCAGCTGCGTTGATCTGACCACCGCGCTCAACGATCAATGTTCCAGGTTTAACGTCTACAGCGCTAGCACCTTGTTTGAAACCTCTGATTGTAATACCAGGAGCGAAAGTGATAGTAACGCCAGGAAGAACGTGAACGAAATTGTGCAGTTCGCTATTGGCAGTGATATTCAGGTTGGAAGCAACGCAAACATTACCTTGTGCGTCGATCGAGTTACCGAATACGTCAACGCCAGGAAGAGCACCACCAACAGGTAACCCGATGGCTCCGCTAACCTGAACCTGAGCAGCATTACCAGCTGCATCCTTATTTGAATTTACCTGGTCTTCGCAGGCAACGAACAGAGCTGCAGCCAGTCCGACAACTGCTACAGATTTTAAGATGCGATTATTCATAGAATAATAAAAGTTTAAGTAATTTTACAACTGATTTACAGGTGTCCTGGCTACATGTGGCCAAACATGTATTTCGTAGCCCAGGCGCCACGCTGACCCGACTGAGGCTGGGTCGTAAGATCCTGCCTCCGGTCGACAGCTACTGCCTCCCGATGACATAGTTGGATGGATGCACCGTCAGGAACGCTTTCCAGCTTTTTATTCCCTTGAGCGTGTTCCGCTGACGTTTTGTCTTTATAAGCTCTTTTATTCATTTTACTCCACGTGACGATTCGTAAAAACCATTCACCCTGGTAGCTATATAGACTGATGTTTATAGCACCGCGGGTAGCCTGCATGGTGTTATGGTTTTGTTAATACAAAAGCTGTATTGTTCACGTTGCAATGATGAAAGAACTCCAGATCATTTTGCGGACAGTATACCCCAACACATCAGAGTATAAACCGATGTATTTGTATAGCCTGCTCTTCTCAGGGCATCCATAGATGATAAAGCAGGCAGAACCTCATCGATGAAGCCTGCCTGCCTGTTAAGAATTTAGAATGTAGCGGTGATACCTAAGGAATAATAGGCTCCCATTTTCCATCGTTCGGCTTCATGATCTCTGTTCTGTGTCAGTGTAGGATCAATCAGTTCCCCGGCGGGTTTACCAACACCCGGATCATATTTCCCATCCAGGTTGCCGTCCCTCCAGCGTACTATCGGACGATTCAACAGGTTTTGTACACCGGCCTTCAGGCGCAAGTGCTTACCGATGGGTTGTATCAATACAAGATCGAGCAGATTCTGAGCTTGCTCATGCAGGTTGCCTACAAAGCTGGGCGCAGTAGCAATAATACGGCCACCGATATAATTATAAGCAACAGTGACCTGTGTCTGATATTTAGGATGCTGATAATACAGGTTTGCGTTGAACGCAAAAGGCGAAGATCCCGTAAGAGGCCGTTCAAGTCTTGTGTCGATAGTATGTCCACCCTCAAGCGTGATATTCTCACGAACTTTCGTGTACATATACGAGCCATTGATAATAACCGAAAACTGTTTCATAACGTCAAACGGTATAAAGTCCAGGTTTTTACGAATCTCCATTTCCAGTCCGGAAACCTTCGCCCACCGTTTATTTTCCCATGTACGGTAAAGTCTCGCAAAACCTGATGAACCGAACTCGGTCATTTCGATAGGGCTATCAATATATTTATAATACGCGCCCAAAGCTATAAACTCATTATCGCTGGGATACCATTCCCAACGCAGGTCATAGTTATCCAACGTCGCGTTCTTCAGACCTGTGTTCCCGATGTAATTAACGGCATCACGAACACTATAATATTCCGCACTGGAACGTTCCCTGTATGCAGGGCGGTCGATTGATTTACCATAGCTCGTACGCAGCTTATGACGATCGTTAATGCTCCACGTAAGGTGCGCACTGGGCAGGTAGTTCTCAAAGTTAGGGCCCGGCACATCGGTTACCGGCTTACCCTGGTTATCATACAGTCGCGCAAATTCGTTTTCATAACGCATCCCACCATATAACTCCAGCTTTTTCTCAAGCATGTATATTCTTGTGGCCAGATAAACCGCAACAATGTTCTGATCGAATTGATAAGAGGACGCGCCGGGGGTTACGACCATACTAAGACCTTTTCCATCTTCCCGGAAATTCTCATCGGCATACATTTTTTTGACAGAGAACCAGGGCTGATACAGATCCGTATAAACATCCTCGACAACATTACCTGTCGGGGGCAAAGTCACATTATAGTTACTGTTAATAAAATCGCGATGTGCCCGCTGCAACAACGTTCCGGTTTTAAATGTCAAAAACGGCAACGCTGTCCATCCGATATCAGCTCCCGCCAGTTCTGTTTTTTCCTCTGTACGGTACCGCATGCGTGTGTTGTTGTCCGTGGCATTGGATGTCAACTGCCAGTCATACCGGGTAGAGTCGAGACCACCCCTGAACAGGAATGTCTGCCAGTCAGGTGTGTAATCGATTTGCTTCGTCTGACCAACATTCCAATCAACCGTGACTTTCTCACCCAACGTATGATTTCCACTTACCTGACCTGATATCAGATCACGCACCCGATATTCGAAACCAACGTTTCTCCATTTCGTCGCTCCCAGTATTTCATTAAAACTTTCGCTCGTAAGCGGATAAGGCTTACCCGCAGAGGTATTCCCCCCTGTGTGTATTTCGGCGCTTAGCAGTGTATTGTCCTCCGCATTTCGATTCGCAAACAGGTTGAAATTGATCTTATGATTGTCATTTATCTTTAATCCCAGGTTCTCCAATACTGAGATCCTTACATTTTCAAATGACATCGTATCCAGGGATTGATCGTTCGGTATAAAATATTGGGGATGTCCCTCCGAATCGTTTACCCAATCCGATTCCTGTAACCCCTGCGAAGCACGCGTTCTGAACTGATTCGTACGCTGATACGTATAGCTGACTGCCGTCAGGTTATTTAACCGCACGCTTCCGATCTTATAGGAGTCGTAGTAGTTTATACTCGCGCGACGGTCCAATGTATGTTTGTCTTTTTTCAGATTATTCACTTCCGGCAAGGAGCGTATCGCCGCCATGTATTCGCCAGGATAAAAATTCTGATCGGGTAACTTCACGGGATTGGTGGTGAAGATCGATGGCATTTCGCGGCCCTTCAATCTCAGTCCCCAGGTGTCCTTGCCCGTCGCATTACTTCCTGTGTAATAATCTGAAAAGCTGCTGCCGCTTGTCCGGAATTGTCCTGACACATCAACCTGGATGTGCCTCGTAGCCTGGCTTTTTTTCGTACTCACTTTTACAACACCACCACCGAAACCTCCCGGTAATTCCGGAGCCGGAGCCTTATAGATCTTAATATCGTCAATAAGTCCGCTGGGGATAAGATTGAATCCGAAAGCACGGCTGTCGCTCTCCGTACTCGGGATAAGCATATTATTCAGGTAGGTAACGTTATAACGTGGATCCATCCCACGGACCAGCACAAAGTTATTCAGTACCGTAACGCCCGGCACGCGACGCATAACGTCGCTCGCATCGCGGTCAAGGCTTCGTACGATCTGTATATTGCTGATGCCGGTAACAATGGTAGAGGCATCCCGGATATCGCTGATCAGGGCTTCCTCTGTCGAATTTTCGATGGCCGTGTAGCGAACATCGACGTCACCCTTTACCACGATCTCGCCAAGACTGGAGGCAGCCTGTGCAATGGGGACCTCGATATTGGAAACGTTATTTGCCGTTACCGTTACGTTCTGTATGGTACGCGACTGATAACCGACAAATGATACGGTAACGCTATACGTTCCAACAGGAACTTTGGCAATGGCAAATTTACCTTCTACATCCGTAGCCGCGCCCTGGCTGGTTTCGGCGATAAAGATACTTGCGCCGGGAAGCAATAAGCCGCTTGCCGCATCGGTCACGGTTCCCTGAATACCGCCATATCCCTGAACGACCGGCCGCGTTACCAACCTGGGAAGCAGAACGATAGAGCTTCCCTGCTGTTTAAAACGGGTCGGCTTGTTATGAAATAATTGACGGAGCGCTTCCGCAACGGTAACGTCCGTCACGTGCATACTCACTTTATGCTGTACACTGATGTCTTTCTTATTGTAGATGAACCGGAAACCGGTTCGTTGCTCGATCATATCCAATACTTCCTCGGCAGTCACGCGCGAAACATCAAGATTGACGCGCACAGTACTCATGGTCTGCGCGAGCGTGCGGTCTGCATACACCACCGAGCAAAACATCGTCATTATGATGCAAACAATCGTTGTATACTTCATGAGCGTGAAAAAGACGTCCTGTGATCCTTTTCTAAGGATTTTTTTCATATACTTGAAATGGTTTTTTAATTCAAATGGGAGTTAATAAGCCACTTTTCGCTACCGCCGGCCAAGCATAGCGAGAAGTACTTTGCAACCGGCTGGGAGATTTCTCTTTAGCCGGTTGTTCTTTCTTCTGATGTGTGGAAGTCTATTGGAGTCGTAGAGCTCGTTTCATGAATTGTATTTAATTGTTAGTGGTTTCAGGTTCAGTGTCATAGCCACGACGTTGCGCTTATATCACAAGCATCCTCGTCCCGACAGAATAATCTTGTTGTCACGCTGACGATACGTAAAGGCAGAGGTCATACCGATGGTGTACAGTACTGTGCTCAGGGGCTCTTTTTTGAAGCTTGCATGTATAATGCAGTGGTTTATCGCGGAATCACTCACGACGATCTTCACGCGGTACCATTTCTCGATCCGCGTTATAGCATCTTTCATATTGATATTCTTCAGCACCAGCACATCGTCTTTCCAGGCGATATAGTCAGTTGCCGCCACGCCCTGAACGGTGCTATTGCCCGATATCCGATTGTATATTACCTGTTGGTCCGGGGCAAGCGTTGCCAGATCGCCCGTCGATGCGCCCGTGAGGGTATCCACTTTATGAACCGCTACTTTTCCTTCGAGCAGTGTAACGGCGATGTCTTCCTGATCTTTTTCCGCGCGAACGTTAAACGAAGTTCCCAAGACCCGCGTCCTGATCGGGCCGGCTGTAACAAAAAAAGGCTTTTGCTTATTGCTCTTCACTTTAAAGAAGGCCTCTCCCTGCAAGCTTACGGAGCGGTCTTCCTGCCCGTACTCGTCGGTATATTTCAGAACGCTGTGCGAATTAAGCCAGACAGTACTTCCATCGGGCATGGTGACCAACTTACGATCATCTCCCGATGCGATCTGATGATAAACAGGGCCGGTCATGGAGTTCGTCCATATATACCAGCCCGCCAAACACAGGAAAAGGAAGGTAACAGATGCAGCAATAAGGAATCTGCCGATCCACCGCGGCTTACGCTCTTCGCCCACCTGTTGTTGTATGGCCTGATACATGCGGTCCTTATCCGAATGGGACAGGGCCGTCGTATCCGCTGGGCTGCTCATCATCTCCTCGATGAGTTGCGCTAACTCGGCGTCCAGATCTTTACCACGCAGCAGCCAGGCCACCATGCGTTGTTCTTCTGGCGTGCAATTACCAGTTAAGTATTTAGTTAATAATTTTTTACGTTCACCAGGGCTCATGTTCTACTGATAGAGAAGGTTCCACACTGCCATCGGCAAAGCCTTCCCCTTAAAGATTAAAGACTGGTAAACAGCACGCCCAGGGTAGCTCGTACCAAAAATATTTTCTATCAGCGGTGGAAAAAGACTTCAGAATCAGGAGAAAGGCCCATTTACGGGCATGGATTCAAGCAGTTGACAGGCAAACAGCAGCAGCGTAGCCACCGCCTGTTCGGTAATTATGGTGCATTTTTTTAAAAAACGGGTAGCTTTTACAATATGATCCTTTACAGCATCACGGCTGATGGAGAGTTGTTCTGCCACCTGCTCGTATGATCTGCCTTCTACATGACAGAGCTGATACACCTTTTTACGTCCCGGCGGCAGCGCTTCAACCGCATTAAAATACCGGGTACAGTACTCATCAAACTGTATTTGAGATTCCGTACTATCCTGCGCCTCTGCCTTGGCAGGTGTGCTGTCCAATGGAATGAAAGGCAGTGATTGTGCTCTGCTCTTTATATAATCGAATACAAGATTGCGGCACATTTGGAAAAGATAAGCCTTTACCGAGCTATGCACCGAGATGGTGTTGCGGTAGTTCCAGAGCTTGACAAAAACATCCTGGACAACCTCCTCCGCATCTTCCTTCTTCTTCAGAATGCCGCGCGCCCTGACAAAAAGGTCATCAGCATAACGGTCGTAAAGTATCTTAAGAGCACTTTGCTGGCCTTCCCGAATTTTATCCAAAAGCTGAAAATCAGTTAAGAGCAAAAATGATTTATCCATAACGAGGTTTTGCTGGCACGTAGGTGAACCAAAGTAACTGAATAGGCGTCACTAAATAATTGATTTCATATTACGGTTATGTTAAATGAACGGCCGGCTCTTACCCATCGGCTGGCTCACCTCCCCGACGTCACGTTCTCCCGCGCAACCGCAGTTATTTGTCCGCATACGCCAGCCTCCCGGAAGAGCTCAGTATAGGTTGCCATATGACTCGTCGATAATGTTTACCCTAACTATCAATACTGAGTATATATAACACAACAACATTCATCGACACGACACCTTGAAAATACAGATAAATATCACTGAATTTGGTTAGATAATATAGTTTGCAATCCGGCGTTCTTTACGAATCCGTGGCATAGACGGCAGCATCGTAAAATAACTCCGGGAAGCCGCAGAAAGAAGTGTTTACACCAGGTATCACCGGGTCTATTTATACGCGAAAAAAAATGGCTATCTTGCCGTAACCCCGTTCGACATAGAATAATAACTTATCAGCTATGAAATCAATAACTCTGGAAACACCGCTGGTTCAGGATGCAGCCATTCCATCTGTAAAAAGTAAAACGCCGGCATATCTGTATGCTACCGTGCTATCGTCGCTCAGCATTATCATCGGGCTGATCTGGGATATATCGTGGCACATGAGTATCGGGCGTGATGGTTTGTTTTCTGCACCTCACCTGGCGATCTACCTGGGCGGCATCGTGGCGGGCTTATTCTCCGGCTACCGCGTGCTGCAGCTCACCCTGGCGGGAAGCGCCTTTGAACGCGGCAAGACCGTAAAGTTCTGGGGTATCTTCTATGGTTCACTCGGCAACTTGTTTTGTATCTGGGGTGCCATCGCGATGCTGACCTCGGCTCCCTTCGATGATTGGTGGCATAATACATACGGCCTCGACGTAACGATCCTTTCGCCGCCGCATACGGTGCTGCTGTTGGGTATGATCATGATCCAGTTCGGGGCCATGACCAGCGTGCTGGCCTACCAGAATATTCAGGAGTCTTCGGTCGCAGTCAATCGTTCGTTTAGTGTATTGTTCGCGCTGTCGTCAGGTTTTGTATTGTGTATGATCTATGCGATGGCGAGCGAGTATCTCAGCCGTCATGATATGCACGGGGTATTGTTTTACCAGGTAGCATCGATCCTGTTTCCGCTGTTCCTGATCGCGTTTTCTGTTTCGTCGAAATCGCGGTGGGGCGCTACACAGGCCTCGCTGGTATACTCGGTGTTTATGATGGTGATCAACTGGATTCTTCCGTTGTTCCCCGCCACACCCAAGCTGGGCCCGGTATTGAATCCTGTTACGTCATTCCAGCCGTTCGACTTCCCATTGCTGATCATCGTGCCTGCGCTTGCTTTCGATTGGGTCACACAGCGATATGCCAACCTGAATGTATGGGTGCGCACGCTTATCTATGCCGTCGCATTTCTTGTGCTGATGTTTGTCGTGCAGTGGCCGTTCGGCGATCTGCTGATGGCGTCGCATGGACATTGGTTCTTCGGCACTTCAAAATGGTATTTCGGCTCCAACCCTGATTGGGAATTTCGCTACGCGTATGCACCCTATATGATCTCCTCCGGCATGGCGTTGGTCAGGGGGCTGGGCATTGCGCTCATGATAGCGATTCTCTCGGCCCGCACCGGGCTGGCCTGGGGCAACTGGATGAAACGTATTGTGCGCTAAAAACTTTCAGATTCATGATCACAAAAAAAATAATAATCTTCTTCCTGCTGGTCACCGCATCGCTGATCTCCCGCGCGCATATCGGTAGCCCGGGTGTGACGTTCGAAGGGCAAGCCGGCCCTTACGCTGTACTGGTATTGATCACTCCGCCAGATGTGATACCGGGAACCGCGCGTGTAGACATCTATGCAAACGCAAAAGGGATCCATGCTATCTGGGCCAAGCCCGTATACTGGCACGTTGGCGACGAAGGCACACCTTCGGCCGATGCAATGGTGCCCGTAGAAGGCGAGCCAGGACATTATACCGGCATGATCTGGCTGATGAGCTCCGGCAGCTCGGGTATCGACGTGAAGGTGGAAGGTGATGCGGGTACAGGTACTGTGCTCGTACCGGTGATGGCCGTCTCTACGGCGCAAAAGGAAATGCCTTCGTCGCTGGGGTATACATTGGTCGTACTGGCGGTGCTGCTCGTAGCGTTGATGATCACAATAATCAGCTCGAGTGTGAGCGATGGCCTGCTGAAGCCCGACGCTGAAACTACTCCCGCCGTGCGCCGCAAGCGGTGGACCGGCGCTGTAGTAAGCGCTGTTCTGCTGGTGCTGATGCTTTGGGGCGGCAAGTCGTGGTGGGATAGCTGGGCTAATCGTTATCAGCGATTCCTGTACCGGCCGATGCACGCGAACTCCGCCGTAGTGAACAACAAGGGAAAATCCATGCTGGAGTTTCATATCGACACTACGCGGGCGATGACGCTATATCGGGCGCGGAAGCTTTCGCACGTGGTGCCCGATCACGGCAAGCTTATGCACATGTTCCTGGTGCGGGCAGGCAGCATGGATGTCTTTGCACACCTGCATCCACAGCGCAAGGACAGCGCTACTTATATCACGCCGCTGCCGCCGCTGCCCCAGGGCACCTATCTAATATTTGCCGACATCACGCGCCTCAGTGGCTTTACCGAAACGATACCCGATACGCTCGTGGTCGACGGCCCACCCGTGGCGTTTGCTTCTCACGATTCGCTCGCATTGGGCCGTGACGATACTTACTACGTAACCGACGCCGTCAGCGGGAAAAGTAATACCGGCACTTCCGATAATATCGTAATGTGTGGCAGGCCCGGAGTAAAGACCAGTTTGCCCGACGGATCGACCGCTATATGGGAACACGAGGCCGGAAAATCTTTTGAAGCGGGACGCCTGTACGAGCTGACCTTCGCCATACAGGATGAAGCGGCAAAGCCGGCGGCGCTCGAGCCTTATCTCGGCATGATGGGCCACGCGGTTGTGATGAAGACCGATGGTTCCGTATATATTCACCTGCACCCCGTGGGCAGCTATTCAATGGCCTCGCAGCAAACCATGCTCACCCGTTTCGAAAAAGAGGTTGGTCCCGTAAACTGGTCGAAGCTTACCAAAGCCACATTTGCCGACAGCGTGGACCATGTAGTATCGCAGCTCGAGGCCCTGCCGGAAGACGAACGCAATAAAGTCCTGATGTCTGGCATGTCTCACACTACAACGGACCCCGACCATCCGAATCACTCCGTGGTGAAATTCCCGTATGCATTCCCTTCACCCGGCTCATACCGGATCTGGATACAGATGAAGAGAAACGGAAAGATCCTGAACAGCGCATTCGATGCGATAGTGGAGTAACATCAAAGAGACAATTTTACCTGGCCCGTCAGAGCAGATACTCTGACGGGCTTTTTATTACATCACCTCATGTTCGAGAAGATAAACCAGTTATTTTTGGCCCTTGGATCTTTGACAAGGTATGGGAAATAGGGTGGTCGGAATAATGGGCGCTATGCCCGAAGAGATTTCAGGTATCGTCGGATTACTGACGGAGCGAAATGATGTGGAGCTTGGCGGGAGGATCTATCATGCAGGAAAAATTGGAAATATTAGCGCAGTCGTTGTGTTCTCACGGTGGGGCAAAGTGGCGGCGGCTACTACAGTAAGCACGCTTATCCTGAAGTTCAATATCACCGAGCTGATCTTTACAGGCGTAGCGGGCGCTATCAGCCCGGAACTGAGAATAGGCGATGTCGTTATCGGCCGCCGGTTGATTCAGCATGATATGGATGCCCGGCCGTTAATGAACCAGTTTGAGATACCGTTACTCGGCATCACACATTTCAAGTGTGACGAGAAGAGAATCGCTGTAGCGGAGAAGGTAGCATCCGAACTCCTTCGTGAAGAGAACCTGGAAGCGCTGATCCGCAAAACAGAACTGATCCCGTTCAATATACAAACACCGCGCGTCCTTACCGGCGATATAGCCAGCGGCGACAAGTTCTTTTCCAGCAACAACGACAAGGTCGCCCTTTTAGAGAAGCTACCGTCTACCTTATGCGTAGAGATGGAAGGCGCAGCCGTAGCGCAGGTGTGCTACGAGTACAGCATTCCGTTCACGATCTTCAGAACAATTTCCGACACCGCCGACGAAAGCGCCACGATAGATTTCCCGTCGTTTATAAAAAATATTTCGAGCCGGTATTCGGTGGAGATTGTGAGGCTTTATTTCAGCTCAACCGTTCAATCTCAGTCTTAAGATTCTGCTTTTGAGCCGGTGACTTAGTCAGCTCAAGAGCCTTGCTATAATGATCAATCGCTTTGTTTACATCGATCCCGGCATAGAGATAGCCCAGTAATGAATGATACAGGTTGCTATCCGTAAGGTTCAGTTTCTCCGCCTCGCGGATAGCCGTTGCGTGGCCCTGTACTTTGGCGAGGGCGAAGGTCCGGTTCAGCGCGGTAATGGGTGAGTATTCGGCTATAATGAGCTGGTTGTATAGCTCCAGGATATGATGCCATTTATTTTGGACATCGGAGGTTGTGTGCCAATAGGCGATGGCGGCTTCGAGGTGATATTTGGAGATCTCGTTGCCCCGGCAGGCGTTGACTAAGTAGTTGTTGCCTTTCTCTATCAATGTTTTGTCCCAGAGGTTTCGGTCTTGCTGGTCGAAGAGTATTACTTCGCCTTTATCATTTGTGCGGGCATCGAGGCGGGAGCTTTGAAAGCACATGAGCGCCAGTAGAGCGTTTGCATTGGGTGTGCTGGTGGCAGCGTTGTTCGTTAGCAGGAGTGTAAGCCTTATCGCTTCCGAGCACAGGTCTTTGCGGATCAGCTGATCATTAGTCTTCGAGAAATATCCTTCGTTAAACAGCAGGTAAAGCGTCTTTAGAACGGTATCCAGCCGTTGCGTGATTTCCGATTCGCTCAATGCCCTGATCAGAAAATGATCGTCAGCCAGGTTAGCGCGGGCGCGTTGAAGACGTTTCTTTATCGTTTCAGGATGTGTCAGGAAAGCGTTGGCTATTTCTTCCACGCTAAAGCCGCAGAGGATCTGTAATGCCAGCGAGATCTGAGACTCCGGAGCGTTGCAGGGATGACACACGGTGAAGATCATCGCCAGCTGGCTATCGGCAATGTTCTGATCGCTAAACTCAAAAATTTCCTCTTCGATGCCGCCGGTATCCGGCCGTAACGCGTCTTTGATCTTCGATTCGAAGACCGATGTGTGTTTGAAATGGTCTTTGGCTTTATTCCTGGCTACCGTATAGAGCCATGCAGCCGGGTTTGCGGGAAGGCCTTTTAATCCCCAGGTTTCCATAGCCTTGAGAAACGTTTCGCTGGCAATATCTTCGGCTATTTCCATGTGGCTCAACCCAAAAGTCTTACAGAGTACAGCAACGATCTTGCTGTACTCTGTTCTGAACAAGTGTGGTAAGAGCTCGGGGGCCTTCATGCTTCGTGAAGATACGTCGTATCGTCCAATAGGCTTACATAGCATTGATTTCCCTTACTTCCACGCTGCCGCCTATCCGGAGTATAGGACAGCCGCGCGAGAGCGCGGTAGCTTCGTCAATCGAATCGGCTTTTATAATCGAATATCCGAGGATCTGCTCTTTGATCTCAGTAAACGGTCCATCGGAGATCACGCCATCGCTCTTCAATACTTTGGCGGCCGGGAACAAGCGGTTACCGCGATCTACCAGTTTGTTTTGGGCAGCTATGCCGCCGATCCAGTCCATCCATCGTTGCAAATTGGCTTGCATTTCTTCGGGAGATCCTTTGGGAATGTTGTTGGCGTCTCCGTGATAAATCAATAAGAACTCTTTCATTGTCTTTAGTTTTTGATGTTGCCCTTATGACGACCGGATCTGTTGACGGGGACAAAAATGTTATGATTTATTTTACGGCAGCCGCATCCAGATCTCCCTGAAGTCCTCGTCGGAAGTAATGTGGTCCCAGCTGTAGGTGCTGTATTCTGTTGTGAAAACCTCCCGGCATTCCATCAATATGCTCAGACATGTCTCGGGATCTCCTGCTTTGAGGGTTATTTTGGCCAATGCAATGTATGGATGGTCGTAGAATCCCTGGCCGAGTTCTTTGGCCCGCAATGCTTTTTGCTGCGCTTCTTTCAATATAGCAGGTGCCTGAAAGTTGAAGCCCAGACGGGCGTATTCGATCAGGAATTCGGCCCAGTAGATGTTCAATGTAAAATCATCATCACTGTCCACCACACCGGTAAACAGCGGCAGACCGGTTTCGAAGGCGTGGATAACCTTTTCATGTTCGCCGTTCTGAGCATACAGGCGTGCCATAGCCGTCAGCGCGTTCGTTGCATAGACGGGGAAGGTCCACGCAGCGGGGTTGATGGTGTGGCCCTTGCTGAAATACTGTAATGCTATGGTATAGTAACGGAGCTGCTGTTCGAAGCCGTCTACGCGAAGCGCCGCCTTTTCAAAAGCGTGTCCCAATTGGTTGAGCTGCTCGGTATTTTCGGTTACAACATCTGTAATATTATCCAGCAACGCGTTTGCCTGATCGGCCCAGGCTTTTGCATGTTTCGGAGCGGCAGCGTTTTCGCCTCTGTCAAGCGCTCTCACAATGGTGTCGGTCCACGTGAGGTATACCAGCGGCTCGCGGGCAGCCAGCGGGGTGAGCAGCGCTGTAACGGTATTCCATAACGCCTGGTACCAGCGATCGCTCTCCGGTAATGGAGAATACGCGAGGGCAAACGCTATGTGCAACGAGGTCTCTACTGCCGTTTCGGTATAGGTTGCCAACGCAAGCCTCAGGCGTCGGCTGATCTCATCGAGATTTTCGTCAGAAAAGCGCTGCGTCAGCAGGATCCTGTCCAGCAGCACGCGGGCCAGTAAAGCGTTTACTTCCGGAGGGCCGGTCAGCAAAGCCTGCTCATAAACTTCTATCGCTTTATCGAGGGCGGCTTGTTTTGCCTGGGGATCCGTGAGCTCATCGGCCAGGGCTTCGTAACACCGGGCCCTGTCCTCGCGGTACTGAACGTCGGGGTCCAGGTTCTCTGCTTTGTCCAGCATTTCGAGCAGCGATCCGAAGAAGCTATCTACACTGGACATCTCTACCTTGCCGCACAGGTGGTCATAAAACCAGACGGAATAGATCTCGTAATATCCGGAAGCCAACGTTGTTTTGTGTTTCGCAAGATCTTCCGGCGAAAGCGTTTCGATAAAGCTATCCAGCCTGGTATCGTCACCGGAGTTCACATATTCGCTGATCTCGTCTGTTATTTGTTCTTCGGTCATATCGTTGCTGTATGGCAGGTTGTTTACTATTACTTTCGGGCAGATAACGCTCTGGCCAGACAAAATTTTGGCGGAAGGGCTGAAAACAAAGACGGGCGATCTTTTGGATCGCCCGCCTTCAAAGGTCATCAGACCATTTTACTTTACGTGCTTGCCAATGATTCCGGCAAGGTCAAACATAGAGATCTGAGGTTTTCCGAATACAGCCTTAAGCTTGTCGTCGGCGTTCAGCATACGCTTGTTGTTCTTGTCCTGGAGACCATTCTTCTTGATGTAGTCCCAGATCTTCTTTACGATAACCGTACGGGGTACAGGCTTATCGCCGATTACAGCTGCAAGCGATGCGCTGGGAGTTACGGGCGCCATGAAGGCAGCATTGGGCGTACGTTTAGCTTTCTTTGCTGCCTTCTTGGGAGCGGCCTTCTTAGCAGCTTTCTTGGGAGCAGCAGCCTTCTTAGCTACTACCTTCTTAGCGGCTTTCTTTGCTGCCTTCTTCGGAGCAGCTTTCTTTGCTGCCTTCTTCGGAGCAGCCTTCTTTGCAGTTTTCTTCGCTGTTTTTGCCATAGCGTTTTTTATTTTATTAGAGTTATTACTTGCCGGATAAGCTAGTGTATGCTTAGCGTTATCAACAAAATTAGGTTAAGGTAAACAAATATCGAAAAATATCCACTCATCATGCAACTGAAAATTGCATGCCAGCAAAAAGTTGTCTCTGGCGATACCTGAATACACGTAGTGTTCAGCACTTGTTTTACGGGGGAAAACAAGTGAATTAATGCCATCGGCTTGTTGATAAACCGATGCTGAAACATGCAGGTTGCTGAGAGAAGCAGGCAAAATCTCCCGGGAAGTCTGATGCATTAACCCGTATTATTATCACTTGAACTGTGTATCCAGAAAGGCGAGCAGCTTCTGGCGGATGTCTTCGGCATCGAACATTACACCGTAGTGAGGCGCATCTTTTACGATAGTGAGCTCATTTTTTACTTTGGCGAGATCAAGATAAGACTTCAAAAGATAGGAATGCGCCGGTGGCACATCCGGATCTTTTTCTCCATTGACTATAAAGAAGGGCGGATCTTTAGGGTCAACATACGTGACGGGGCTGGCCTGATTACTAATGTCCGGACGGGCAAGCGGGTTTGCACCCAACAGTATAGCAACGGGATTATCTACAGCCGCAGGTGTAGCCTGACCGAAGAACATCAGGAAATTGCTTGGGCCGTAAAAGTCCAGCACAGCACGGATCTTAAAGGTAGGCTTACGACTATTCGGGTAGAAAGCCTCCACATTGTTATTGAGCGACAATCCCAGCAGCGATGCGAGGTGGCCGCCCGCGGAGAATCCCATCATCACAAACCGGTCGCGGTCCAGCTTATACTGCGCCGCGTGCTGATAGAGATATTCTACACCCTGGTAGCAATCCTGGATCTGCGCGGGAAAGATCTTTGTTGTACTGTGACGGTAGTCTATCGACGCAAGAGCGTAACCTTTATCGAGCAGCGCGCGAATGGTGCCCTGCATGTAGCTCATGTCTGAATACTTGTTGTTATGCATCCATCCGCCGCCGTGCACCCATATGATCAGGGGTACATTGCCTTTTGCCTGGCGGGGAATGTACAGATCCAGTAAATGCTTCTTCAGTGTATCGCCCGCATAGGGGATATTGCTATGAACCGTGATAGTCGCTTCGGGGAAAAGCGTGCGGGTGAACTCCGGAGCCTGTGCGTAAGTAGTACAGGCCATACAAACCAGAACAGCTGTTAGCAAAGATGCACGTGTCATAGTCAGGGTTGGATAGTCATCTAAATATAACGGAATTCAGATACAATCCGTTACGCCTGGTAAGCAGCAGCGTCTTCCAGGGTACACGATTCCGGTATGACATGCCCTTCTACGATGGCTTTGTGCATTACACCCCATTGAGAAATGCCTTCAAGCATATTGCGCATCGACAGGCCCATATCGGTGAGCGCGTATTCTACGCGGGGCGGCACTTCGGCGTAAACCTCTCTTGTTATGATGGCGTCGGCTTCGAGCTCACGCAGCTGGAGTACGAGCATACGCTCTGAAATACCTTTCACCTGGTCGCGCAGCTCGCCAAACCTTAATTTCCCGGCTACAAGAAGATGGTGCAGTATGGTAGGCTTCCAACGGCCGCCGATGATCGAGAGGGCATGTGCCGTTCCGCAAACGCTATTGATACTGCGTTCGTTGCGGGCATTGGTTGAGTTCTCTTTTCGCATTACTTACATTTTTTACGTAGTGTACTATTCTGTGGGTTGGGCTCACAGGAAACAGTAACGATCTGTTTTTGGTTCTCTGCCCGCGAGGCTCCGCCCGTTTCGCTTCCAATTTTGATTCAACCCGGGAAATCTTTAACTTAACTTCGTTAACCCCGTTTCAAGCGTACCTCTGTGAGAACTTCATTTTCCATAGCGTGTGTCCTCCTGATCTTCTTCAATATTCATGGCTATTATGCCGTGCTGTGGGGTGTGCTGCAAAATCATGCTCAACGCGTCGAGGCGGCACTGGATTCGGGCACATACGATACTGCTGAAACGATTATGCTGCGAATACCCGTTACCGTTCCCTACGCCACCGACGACCGGGAGTTTGAACGTGCAGAGGGCGTTATTTTCCATGCCGGCTCCTATTATCGCCTCATCAAACAGCGCCTCACCATGGACACGCTGTTCCTGGAATGTTTCAAAGATATACGCGAAACCCACATCCGCCAGGAGCTTAGCCGCCATGCTCAGGGCCTCTCCGACGTTGCCGGCAGAGGTAAAAGTGCTTCCCTGCTTATAGGGTCTACCAGCGAATACTATAGCATTTCGTTTTGTATCGAACATACATCGCACGGCTGGGTAAACACGCTCGCCCGCAAAGCTATCTGCACGTTATCCTCTGCCAAACACAGCCTGGCCCCCCAGCAACCGCCCGAAAGAAGCTGATCTCACCATCCTGTTTCACGCAACGCACGAGATCACCATGGTATCTCCGTGCCGCTGCTATTACCGTTTCTTTCAATTTTAATCCTATCTATCTATGCTTCTTTCTAACCGAGCTACCGCGGTAGTTCTGACAATATTTATTGCTTTGCCCGTTATTTCGTGCAGCCATAAACCGGCCACCTGTCACGATGAAATGATCAGCATACTGAAAAGTGTGCGCGTTAAAATGGATGTCGCCCGCAATCCCTTCTACCCCACCGCGGGCATCGTTTATATGGATTCGCTGCTGAAAGTTCCTTACAGTACACCCAGCCAGATTCAGTATTGCCGTTATCTCAAGGCGAATCTTTTGCTGGAGCTGGGTGAGGAGGATAAAGCGATCGCGCTGTTCGAAGAACTTACCACAGAAGACAAAGAGCAGCGCAGGGAGATACTGTGGAAAGACCTCGCGCTGGCTTATCTCCGGCAGGGCGAACGTTCAAACTGTATTACCGGGCATGCCAGCGGATCGTGTATTATGCCCATACAGGGAAACGGCGTGCACGGCCATCCGGAAGGATCCGAAAAAGCCATAGCGCTTTACAAAGATCTGTTAAGGAGAGATCCTAACGACCTGGAGTCACGATGGCTGTTGAATCTTGCGTATATGACCCTTGGCAAATACCCGCAAGAAGTGCCATCCATGTTCCTCATACCGAATATGGCCGGCGACACCACCGTCAGAGTAAGGGCATTCGAAGATATAGCACCCAGCCTCGGTCTCGATATACGCAATATGGCCGGAGGTACGGTTGTCGAAGACTTCGACAACGACGGCTATCTCGACCTGCTCACCTCGGGCTGGGGTACGTCGGAAAGCATGCATTTCTTCCGTAATAAGGGAGACGGCACGTTCGAAGACCACTCCGCCACCGCCGGTTTGAATGGCATTAACGGGGGACTTAACATGGCACAAGCCGATTATAACAACGACGGCTACATCGATGTGCTTGTACTGCGCGGAGCCTGGAAAAGAGAATACGGAAACGAACCCAATTCACTTCTTCGCAATAATGGCAACGGCACATTTACCGACGTTACGACGCAAAGCGGCATGCTCTCTTTCCATCCTACCCAAACCGCCACCTGGAATGATTTCAATAACGATGGCTGGCTCGACGTCTTTATAGGCAATGAAACGGTGATCACCGGCTATCAACAGCCGCATCCCTGCGAGCTATACATCAACAATCACGACGGCACGTTCCGGGAAATAGCCCGCGAGGCAGGCTGCGCCGTATTGAACTATGTAAAAGGCGTAACATCCGGCGACTACGATAACGACGGATGGAAAGACCTCTATATCTCCACCATGGACGGCGAGCGGAAACTGTTAAAGAATATGGGTGTAAAGGGAAAGGACATTATCTTCAATAACGTCACGCAGCAAGCAGGAGTGAGTAACACCCACGGAAGAACGTTCCCGACATGGTTCTGGGACTACGATAACGACGGATGGCTGGACATCTTTGTTTGCGACTATACCTTCACACACGCGCTCTCGTACTACACAGCCGCCGAAAAATTAGGATTGCAGGCCGGTAGCCCCGAAAAAATGCTGTTGTACCACAACAATCACGACGGAACATTTACCAATGTGGCCGACTCGCTCGGACTGAACAAGAATGTATTTGCCATGGGCTCCAATTTCGGAGACATAGACAACGACGGCTTCCTCGATATGTACCTAGGCTCAGGCAACCCCGACTACAAGTCGCTGGTTCCAAACAAGATGTTCAAGAACCTCGGCGGGAAAGCCTTCGCCGACGTTACTGCCTCTGCACGCGTAGGGCATCTTCAGAAGGGGCACGGTGTGGCATTTGCCGATATGGATAACGATGGAGACCAGGATATTTATATCGATATGGGCGGCGCCTATCCCGGAGATGCTTATCCTAACTCGTTCTTCATGAACCCCGGACAAAACGATAATCATTGGATCTCCCTGAAACTGGAGGGTAAAGAGGCCAACCGCGCAGCAATCGGCAGCCGTGTGAAGGTAGTATTTACCGAGAAGGGAGTATCGCGCTCGGTATATCGGGATGTAAATTCAGGCGGCAGCTTCGGCGCATCTCCTTTACGACGCGAGATTGGCATAGGTCAGGCCACACACATCGACGAGATCGAAATACAATGGCACGGCAGCCACAAGACACAGGTGTTCAGGAACATCAAACCCGACCAGTTCCTGCATATACGCGAAGGCAACGACACCATTAAAACAGTTCCTTTAAAACGAATCGACTGGATCTTACCCGACCGGTTATGCGTTACCCCCACGCTAGCCTTTAATTCACCTCGCTGATATCATTTCATTCCCATGTCACACTCGTCCTTAACCAGGACGAGTGTGTTTTTATACTGTATTTCGGAAGACAGGGTGAAAGCGCTATCTTGCCGCGTAAACGATCAATACGCTATACCCATATGGCATTGAAGCCACTGATGATTGCCGGCACCGCGTCCAATGTAGGCAAGAGCATACTCGCCACGGCATTCTGTCGTATCTTAAAGCAAGACGGCTTCACTCCCGCCCCATTCAAAGCGCAGAATATGTCGTTGAACAGTTATGCCACACCGGAGGGGCTGGAGATCGGGAGAGCGCAGGCCGCACAGGCGGAGGCCGCGGGCGTACCGTGTCACACGGACATGAACCCGGTGTTGTTAAAGCCGAGCTCGCATACGGCATCACAAGTTATCCTCCATGGCAAGCCGGCGGGAAGCCAGACAGCATACGAGTACTTTAAGAAAGAAGGCAAGCTGAAGCTGTTCGAGGAAGTGAAAGCATCGTACGACCGGCTGGCCGCAAAGTACAATCCTATTGTTATAGAAGGCGCGGGAAGCATTGCAGAGCTGAACCTGAAAGACCGTGATATCGTAAATATGCGAATGGCGCTACATGCTGACGCCTCGGTGTTGCTCGTGGCGGATATAGACCGGGGTGGTGTGTTTGCAAGCCTTTATGGATCGGTAAAGCTTTTGCCGGAGAACGAGCGCAGGCTGATCAAAGGCATTATTGTAAATAAGTTCAGGGGCGACAGACGACTGTTCGACGAAGGGGTCAACATCCTGGAAAACATCACAGAAGTGCCGGTGCTGGGCGTAATCCCGTATATGACGGGCATAGACATCGACGAGGAAGACTCTGTTTCGCTGGAGGAAAAGAATACGCGGCCTGCTGCCGGAAAGATTAACGTAGCCGTTATACGCCTGCCGCGCCTTTCTAACCATACCGATTTCAGGATACTCGAGAATATTCCCGAGGTAAACGTTTATTACACATTTGCCCCCCAGGCAATCGCGCAGGCAGACATTATCATAATTCCCGGCAGCAAGAATACCCTGGAGGATCTGCAGGCCCTTTACGATGTTGGGATAGCCTCAGTATTGCGGGAAGCGCGCGGACAGGGCAAAACAATAATCGGCGTATGCGGCGGTTACCAGATGCTGGGACAGGACGTGAATGACCCGCACGGTGTGGAGTCGTCTCACAAAACGATGGCAGGTCTCGGACTGCTGCCCGTGAGCACTACGCTGGAGACGATCAAGCAGACCGTACAGAAGAACTTTTATCACGGCACTAACCGCAGGGAGCTCTGCCATGGCTATGAGATACACATGGGCGTTACCACACCGGTTAGTCAAATGACATCCGTAAATTTTTTTGAAGATGGCACTCCGGAAGGATGTTACCGGGACGAGCAATGCTGGGGAACCTATATACACGGGATATTCGACAATATCGCCGTATTGCGGCAGCTCTTCCGAAAATATGACGTTACATTACCCACACAGTCGTACCGCGATTATAAGGAACAACAATACGATGCGGTGGCTTCATTTGTGCGCGATGCTGTGAACATGGATAAACTATATACTTTTCTGCAACCCGCATGATCTACGGCCACGGCGACGATCTCTACGCTTACCCTAACGGCATAAGCGCAAACTTCAGCTCCAACGTATGGCACACCGGACCGCCTGCCGATCTGCTGGCCGCCCTGCAACGCGCGGTCCCTTCCGTAGGGAATTATCCCGATCCTAACGGCGACGCTGTACGGCACATGCTGGCCCAAAAGTATAACCTTACTCCCGGGCATTTTGTGCTGACCAACGGTGCAGCAGAAGCATTCTACCTGGTAGCACAGGCCTGGCGTGGCACATCCGCTACGATAGTCATACCTACCTTTTCCGAATATGAAGACGCCGCCACGCTGCATGATATAACACTGACGTTTATTAACGAGGAGGTTCTTGCGCGGGGTGATGTGAAGCTTGCTACAAAGCTGGCTTTTATTTGTAATCCCAATAATCCAACGGGGCGGAGCTGGTCAGTCGCCACGCTGATCGATCTTATCCAGGCAAACCGGCAAACGCTCTTTGTTGTCGATGAAGCTTACGTAGACTTTACTGCGGCACCGAACACATTGTTGCCGCACCTGGAAAATCTACCGAACGTGATCCTTGTACGGGCTTATACAAAGACTTTCGCCATACCTGGCTTACGCATAGGGTATACGATAAGTCAGCCGGATATCGCGGATCAAATATTAAAATTCCGGATCCCATGGTCGGTGAATAGCCTGGCATTGGAAGCGAGCCGTTACATCCTGGATAACGAGAGCGCTCTGCGGCCGGATGTCCATGAGCTTCTGAAAGAAGCTGAATGGCTCCGCTCACAGATCGATACGATAGAGGGTTTTGATGCCCTGCCTTCCGCCACGCCATTTTTCCTGGTGAAGCTGAAAGCCGGTAACAGCACCGCGCTGAAACAATACCTGGCGGAGCGCTGGCAATGCCTGGTGCGTGACGCTTCCAACTTCCGCGGACTGGATGACCACTTCATCCGTATAGCCACGCAGGACCGGGCGAAAAATAGTATCCTTTTAAACGGGCTTCGGGCATGGATGCAGTCTATCGGGTAACTATTCCGCTTGTGTTGGGCTATGTTGCCGATCTTTTGCTTGGCGACCCCGAGCGATGGCCACACCCAATCAAATTCTTCGGTAATATTATCTACAGCAGTGAAAAGACCCTGAACCGGGGAGGTTACGGGTTTCTAAAGGGGTCCTTGGTAACGATATTACTGACCGGCGGCACGTTCCTGTGCTTCAGCATGGCTGAATATCTTTTACGTGGGAATGATTATGCATTGATAGCATTCCGGGCGGTGTTTGTGTGGTTTGGCCTGGCCAACAGGACGCTTATTGCGGAAGGGAAAGCTGTATTCAGAAAATTGCAGAGCAGTCTGGACGAAGGGCGGCAGCAACTATCGCGCATCGTGGGACGTGAAACACGCAACCTGAACGAGCAGCAGATCAGAACGGCCGTATTCGAAACGATGTCCGAGAACCTGAGCGACGGTGTTATCGCCCCGTTGTTTTTCTATGCTATCGGCGGTGTACCCGGCCTGATGACCTACAAGATGATCAACACGCTGGACTCGATGATCGCCTATCGCAGCGAGCGCTATGAGCAATTCGGAAAGTTTGCCGCCAGGCTCGATGACGTGGCTAACTTTATACCGGCGCGGATCACCGTAGTATTAATGACTTTGGTTACGATGAATATCAATGCTATCCGGTTTGCCATACGGTATGGCCATAAACACAAAAGTCCCAATTCAGGCTATCCGGAGGCAGCGCTTGCCGGTATATTGAGTTGCCGGTTTGGCGGACCTAATCACTATCATGGCGTGCTGGTTGACAAACCTTATATCGGCGAGAATGCACGGGTGTTGGAAGACAAAGAGATCAACCGGGTTGTATATATAAACCACGCCAGCACAGCGCTGGCCATAGCAACGATCGTTGCCTGCTATTTTCTCCGTTAGCCGCGATCAGGAGAAGATCTCATCCAGGAATGCGGCGTTGCCACCCCAGTAAAAGTGCATGTAGGAAGCCACCACATTGCCCTTGCGGTATATTTTGAGATTCACCGCCTGATCACGCGCGCTTACAACGGAGCCGATGGTGCTCATAACGCCGGTTTCTTTCGGTTGGGAATAATGAAATTCATGACCGAAGAATTTATGCCCACCGTGCTGCACCTTGCGGTAGCCGAGCGTCAGCTTTGCTTCAGCCATGGACGTTTCAAGATCGAGGAAGCTCACCATAGGAAACATCCGGCCTTCCGTATCGGCTATTGTCTTACCGAGATACATCATACCGCCACATTCCGCCAGCACACGCCCACCGGCAGAGCAATACGTATACAGGGCATCCCGCATATCTGTGTTATCGGATAATTGCTCAGCATAGAGCTCGGGATAACCGCCGGGCAGATATAGCAGATCTGCCGGAGGAAGACGGCCGTCGTGCAGCGGGCTGAAGAATACAACTTGTCCCCTTGCCTGCAACGATTCCAGATTTTGATGATATATAAAGCTGAACGCCTCGTCGCGGGCAACAGCGATCGTAAAGTGTTTGTCCGGACCGACACGTGGCGGCGTTACCGGTTTTATTTCATTACATGCGCTAATGGCCAGCAGTGTATCCAGGTCGACGGTCTTTTGCAGATGATCGGCTATACGTTGGGCATCGTCCGTTTGAAAAGCATTGGTCGAGAGGCCAAGGTGGCGCGAAGGGATGCGGATTGCCTCATTTGTGGGAATATAACCCAGGCTGGCCACACCCGCATCGGCAGCGGCCTCTTTAAGAAACTGGTAATGCGATTCTGTATTGACCTGGTTGAAGATCACGCCGGCAACAGTTATACGTTTGTCGAAGTTCTTAAACCCATACAACAGCGGCGCAACTGAATAAGCCGTCGCCCGGGCATTGACCACAAGCACCACGGGCACATTCAACAAAGCCGCAATCTCCGCGCTGCTCCCCTTCATCCGCTCGGCGCCGTCGAACAATCCCATCACGCCTTCTATTACCGACACGTCAGCAGCACATGCATAATTGGCAAACGTTTCCTGCATATGCACAGGGCCCATCATAAACGTATCGAGGTTTATAGCAGGACGCTGCGCCGCGATAGTATGAAACTTCGTATCGATAAAATCCGGGCCACACTTAAAGGGCTGTACGCTGAGGCCCCGGTTTACCAGTGCCCGCAACAACCCGATGGTTACCGTAGTCTTACCCGAGTTGCTCGACGGTGCCGCTATAATAAGCTGATGAGGCATGTTTGAATGAAGCAGTTGTTACCTGAACTTTCGCTGAGGCGCAAGGTAAAACATAGGCATGGTTTTAATACCTTCACCGCAAAAAAGAAATGGTCTCGACGTATGGCTATGTGATAACCGGCGGCCCGGGCAGCGGCAAGACGAGTCTTATAGATGCCCTGGCAAAGGAAGGCTATACCATATTCGAAGAAGTCTCGCGCCGCCTCATCCGCGAACAACAGCAACTGCCCGACGGCGTGCTGCCCTGGCACAACCTGGACCGCTTCGCCACTCTCGCCCTCGACGCCATGCAGCAGCAATACGTCCAGGCCCATATCCACCAGCAACCCGTGTTCTTCGACCGCGCCATACCTGATATAGCCGGGTATCTGAAATGCGCCGGGTTGTCTGTTGGCGAAACACTAGCTACAGCGTTAAAAGAATCTATATATGCGTCTCCTGTCTTTATCTGCCCACCGTGGGAAGAGATCTATGTGAATGATCCGGAACGGCCGCAGACCTATCAGGAAGCAGTACATCTACATTCTGAAATACAAGCCGCCTATCTTAACGCCGGCTATACTGTTATAGAAGTACCACAGCTCACGGTCAGGGAAAGGGTGCAGTTTATTATATCTCAGATTTCTTTGCGGGTGCATTGAGGGTGCTGTAAATGACCTTTACTACCAAATCCAAACCGTGCGTTGTTCAATCCCAACGTGTGCATGTTGGTTGTTCGTTTGGCTGGTCTTTGAAGTTTGAAATGACAGTGCCTTGCTCCAGCTTTTGTCAAGTGTTCCTGATATGTTTTATCGGATCAAAATAATATTCTGTTTAGAGATTTTTAAGGGGAGATCGGGCGTTATCTTTGTGTGTCTTTTCCGGGTTCTCCGGAGTTTGAGTTCAGGGAATTTTTGATGGTTTAATTGGATGTGGAGTGGAGCGTCAGTGGACGATGAGTGGAGGTGGAGTGGAGAATGATATAGGTTATCTATGGGTTATCCCCAGGGTATCCATAGGTTATCTACGGCGGGTCTATGCCTGATCTGTATTTGTTCGTGAGTTGGTCAATATTTGGTCAGTATTGGGAACCAAATATTATTCGGATATGGGTGTGTCTCCGTTTGGCGTACGCTGATAGGGGGATGCGTATTAATTGTTATTTTTGGAGCCTTAAATTTTTATTGCTCTTTCTCATGAATCTTCTACGCGCCTATGCCGGCAAATGGTATGCTGGCATTCCGGTTCTGGCTTTTATGCTGGCTTCCTGTACCTCCCAACACAAAGAATCTTCGGAAACACTTACGGGAACCACAATCAAGTATGCCAAACAGTTTACTGTTCAGCAGAAGGCTGGTGGTCTTTTGGTTACCGTGCTTTCCAATAACGGGGAGCCTACTCAATACTGGCTGCACAACCGCGATTCGGAAGCACCCGCTTCGCCGGCGGGGAAGCCTGTGGGTATACCGGTTGAGAGCATCGTCTGTCTTTCGTCGCCACACATTACGCTGATCAATAGCCTGGGAGAGACTGATCGTATTAAAGGGATCGAAGGTCAGGCCAGCCTGTATGATACGATGATCATCAACCGTGTACGGCGGGGTGAGATCTTCGAGGTGGGTAATTATGAGGCCCTGAACCTCGAAAGCCTGGTGAAGATCAACCCAGAGCTGATCACCGGTTCGGCTACCGGCATGGACAACCAGAATGTATCGCGGCTCGGCGACCTGGAGCTTACCGTGGCATCTATTCCGGCGCATTATGAAAATCACCCGTTGGGCAGACTGGAATGGATAAAGTTCTTCGCGTTGTTGTTTAACGAGCAGCAGCGAGCTGACTCTGTTTTCAACCTGGCGGAGAGCGAATACATTAAAACATCGGCAGCGGCTACTTCGCAGTCTTCACGGCCTACGGTTATCGCTGGTTACTACAGCAAGGGCACGTGGGTTGCGCCGGGTGGCAGGAGCTACTTTGCACAGCTGCTTAAAGATGCCGGCGCGAACTATATCTGGGCAAACGATACTACCACCGGAAACCTGCGTCTGAGCTACGAGGAAGCTTTGGAGAAGGGAATCAACGCGGATATTTTTATCAATATCCAGATGTTGTATAAAACGCGTGAGGAGCTTCTGACTGAGATGCCTGAGAGCGGGAGCTTTGCAAGCATTAAGGGGGACAGGCTATATATGAATAACGCGCAGGTTAATGCAGTGGGGAAGAACAATTACTGGGAGCAGGGATTTGTGCAGCCGCATGTGATTTTAAAAGACCTTGCGAGTATATTTCATCCGGAGGTGTTTCCAGGATATACCCCGTTGTATTTTAAATAGGATAACTGACGTGTGAGGTGTTAGTTTAGCAAGTGCGTGAAAATGCAGTGCGGTGCGGGGGTTGGGGTTTGTGAGTGGAGCTTCAACTGCGTTGAGGTGCAGTCACAGACTGCGGCATGATGGGCACAAGTCGCAGACTTGCGCCATTTCCCGGCCAGTCCCAGCCTTATGTATATATTAGGTAATTATATAACTAAGGCTCGTTTCATGACGGTATCTTGCGCCAAATCCTTCCCGGCAGTTTGAAAACTGCCAACATATTTAGTCACAAGTCTCGCTTGCGCTAAGACTTGCGCCAGCTAAGGTTGCAAACTTGCGCCAAGTTCCGATCAAATTTTAGCTAAGCAGATCAAAGAAGAGCCTCGTTACTGAGGCTCTTCTTTTTTCTTGCGCTTGTACAGGAAGAGTTGCCACCGTTCCTCAGCAACACCTTGTGCCGCCATTTCGGCGCGGGCGAGGGTGAAGAATAGGTCGGAGAGGCGGTTTATGTAGGAGGCTATATATTCTTCTACACATGCGGGGTCTTCTTTGAAGAGGGTTACCAGGCGGCGTTCGCCTCTGCGGATTTGTGTGCGTACTACGTGGCAGAGTGCTGAAACCTCGTTGCCGCCGGGGAGCAGAAAATAATCTGATGGTTCGGTCATGGCTGCTTCGAGGGAGTCGATCCATTCTTCGCAGAATGTGGCGCCATCTGTGGGGCGAGGGTTTGTATTTTCTTTGGTGGAGTCTGAGGGGCGGGCCAGGTGAGACATCATGTCCATGAGGTCTTTCTGGATTCGGTGGAGGTTGGGCTGCCAGGTGTGATCGGGACCGAGCTTGGCGCGGAGGAGGCCGATGGTGGAGTTTGCTTCGTCCAGGACGCCGTTACATTCTATGCGGGGCGAGTCTTTGTACTCACGTTTGCCGCCGAATACGCCGGTCTGGCCGCGGTCGCCTTTGCGTGTATAGATCTTCATGTATTATAGTTCGTTTTGTATGTATATGTTCTTCAGTTTTGTTACGGTCTCTTCGGATGGGTTTGCCCACATGCCGCGTTGTACGGCCTCGAGCAGGCGCTCGCTCATATCGCGCAGCGCCCAGGGGTTGGACTTTTCGATAAAGGCGGAGGTGTCTGCATCGAACAGGTAGGTCTGCGCGAAGCTTTCGTACATGAAGTCTTCCACGAGGTTTGTTGTTGCGTCGTAGGCGAACATGTAGTCCAACGTGGCGGCTATTTCAAATGCGCCTTTGTATCCGTGGCGTTTTACACCTTCTATCCACTTGGGGTTCACTACGCGTGAGCGGAATACTTTCAGGAGTTCCTGTTGTAACGTTTTTACTCTCGGGTTGTCGGGGCGGGCGTGGTCGCCGAAGTATATGGCGGGTTGCTCGCCGCTTATGGATTCTACCGCGTTGGCGAGACCGCCCTGGAACTGGTAGTAGTCGTCGGAGTCGAGGATATCGTGTTCGCGGTTATCCTGGTTTTGCATCACTACCTGTATATGTTTGAGGCGCTCGCGGAATGCGGCGTTGGCCGACACGCCGCGTGCCTGGCGATCATAGGCGTAGCTGCTCCATTCGATGTAGGCATTGGCGAGGTCGGTCTTTGTTTCCCAGGCCTGCTCGTCGATGAGGGCTTGCAGGCCGGCGCCGTATGCTCCGGGCTTCGAGCCGAATACGCGGTACTGGCTCATTTGCATGGCCTGCTCGTCGGTATAGCCTTGCGTTTGCCAGGCGGCATTTTCGCGGTGGTAGCGTTTACGTACAAAGTTATCTTCGTCTGTTTCGTCGAGGGCGATGACTTTTTCCACTACGGCGTTGAACAGGGCGATGCTGTCGGGGAAGGCGTCGCGGAAGAATCCGGATACGCGTAACGTAACGTCTATCCGTGGACGGCCGAGTTTGAACAGCGGTATGATCTCGAAGTCGGATACGCGGCGGTTGGCGTTTTGCCAGCGTGGTTTTACGCCCATAAGCGCCATGGCCTGTGCGAGGTCGTCGCCACCGGTGCGCATGGTGGCTGTGCCCCATACGGAGATGCCGATGCTCTCGGGGTAATCGCCGTGCTCCTGGAGGTACCGTTGTATAAGGGCTTCGGCGCTCTTCT
>Ga0247762_1000141_pt1 | contig 29746 bp, 25 predicted proteins | sample UWRJL081202R4_FD_181016 | JGI IMG/M metagenome (GOLD analysis project Ga0247762, IMG submission 181016) | Plant litter microbial communities from Arlington Agricultural Research Station in Wisconsin, United States - UWRJ-L081-202R-4 | ecosystem: Environmental > Terrestrial > Plant litter >...
CGGGATTCCCAGAGATAATATGCAGCGTTTGGATCCCGAAGACATCGAGAGTATCTCCGTGGTTAAGGATGCAACGGCCGCTGCTTTCGGGTCGCGCGCTGCGAACGGCGTGATCCTGATCACCACCAAAAAAGGATCAAAGACCGGCGAACCTGCCATCAGCTACTCCGGCAATATGACCTGGCAGAAGCCTTCCAATTATCCCAGCCTCGTGGGTGCCGCCGACTGGATGACACTCGCCAATGAGCTTCAGAAACACAACGTGGACAACAGCGCGCCGACGCTCAAGTATACACCCGAGGACATCGAAGCATATAGGAACGGCACCAAGCAATCCACCAACTGGAAAGACGCGGTGATGAAAAAGACAGCGCCTCAAACCCAGCATACCTTAAGTGTGACCGGCGGCAACGACAAGATCAATTACTACACCAGCGCAGGGTATCAGTATCAGGGTAGCTTCTTTCAGACAGATGCCATGAACTATAAAAAATACACGCTCCGCACGAATATCTCCGCCCAGATGAAGAAGAACATCCGGTTCGACCTCGGTTTGGCCGGCCTCTCTGACGACCGCCAATCGTCGCCCTATGGATCCAGCGACATTCTCAGGGCGATGTGGCTTCAACACCCCATGGATCAAATCTATTATAATCAGGAAGCCAAACAGTATGGTATGATGGATTGGAACTCCATTCTCAATCCCGTAGCCATGATGGACAAAAGCCTGGTAGGTGAAAACGACTACCAAAGCAAATGGCTTCAAACCAATGCAGCCCTGACCTACAGCGTACCCTTTGTCGAAGGCCTTTCGGTGAAAGGATTGTATAGCTATGACTATACGATCAATGACAACAAAGAATACACCAAAGCCTTTACCCTGTACTTACCCACCGGTGCACCTTCTCAGCAGAACGTGCAAAACAAGGGCAACGGTAACAGCAGGACTTCCCGCTTTTTCTATTCTAAAAATGCCAGCCTGTGGCGGATACAGCTCTCTTATGAGCGTCAGTTCGGAAATCACTATGTAAACGTGATGAACCTGCTGGAGAACGGGCACTACCAGGGCGACAACTTCTATGCGCAACGTTTCGGCGTGCTGCCACTGTCTCAAATATTTGCAGGAATAACAGACAACCAGAACGCCGCACAAAGTACTGCCGCCGGCTCGCTGTATAACTATGCCAACCGCGCATCGGTAGGCCGCGCCTCTTATAACTTCAAAGGCAAGTACCTGGCCGAGTTCTCGTACCGCTATGAAGGTTCATCTAAATTTCCTCAAGCCAACCGCTATGGTTTCTTCCCCGCGGTTTCAGCAGGCTGGAGAATTTCGAACGAACCGTTTTGGTCGCAATCATCGCTTAATTTCATCAGTAACCTGAAGGTCCGCGGATCTTATGGCAAGACCGGCGATGACAGCGGGCTGAACTATCAATTCGTGAGCGGTTATACCTATCCCGCTACTGGAGGAAGCCGTACGGGACTTCCTGCCGGATATCTCTTCGGCACACCGGGCGCTCCTAACACCACGTCATTCATCCCCGCATCTGCCAGCACAGGCATCGCCAATAACTCCATTACCTGGTACACGTCAAAAACAACAAATATCGGATTGGAAGCCGATGCGTTCAACGGACTGGTTGGCGTAACCGTAGAGTATTTCAACCGAAACCGTTCCGGCCTTTTGTGGACCCGTACACAGAGCCTGCCCGGTATCGTAGGTGCAGTGCTTCCCCAGGAAAATTTGAACAGCGATCGTAACCGTGGCTTTGAAATTGAATTACGCCATACCAACCATATCGGTGCCATCAGCTACCAGGTAAAAGGTAATCTCTCCTATACCAGAATCAAGACCATTTATTACGAAATGGCCAAGGCAGGCAACTCTTACCTGAACTGGCGCAATGGCCTTAACGACCGGTATAACAACATATGGTGGGGTTATCAAGGTGCAGGGCAAATGACCAACTGGGATCAGATCCAAAATAATCCAACCTATATCGGGCGCGGCTCTCTGCCCGGCGATTATCAATACATGGATTGGAACGGAGACGGCCGTATCAGCGACCTCGACGTTCACCCCCTCGCCACCAACGGACAGGTGCCGCTCATCAACTACGGCGTAACCCTCAGCGCGCAGTGGAAGGGTATCGATCTGACTATGCTTTGGCAGGGATCAGGCAAGAAATATGTCGTGGCCAGAGAATTCCTGTATCAGCCCCTCTGGTCCAACACCAACTCCATCAGCGATTTCATGAACCGCTGGCATCCCACCGATCCTAATGCGAATCCATATGACCCGGCTACGCAATGGACAGCTGGCCAATACGCATTCACCGGAAGCTCACCCGATCCCAACTCTGACTTCAATATTCAGAACGCGCGTTATGTAAGGTTGAAGAGCCTGGAAATAGGCTACACAATTCCTAAAAATATACTGAGCCGGCTAGCGATCCAGAAGGTAAGAATTTATGCCAATGCCTACAACCTGCTTACGTTCACTAAACTGAGGTATATGGATCCCGAGTTCTATGTCAACAACGATCTTACTAAAGGCGCGCTTACAGATCTTGGTTATAACTATCCCCTCAACAAGACCTATTCACTCGGTCTAAATCTGACTTTTTAAAAGCTGACGACTTATGAAACTGAGAAAAATAATATTGACAATAAGTTTTGCTGCTACGTTTTCAGCCTGCTCTGACCTGAATATCCAACCTATAAACGTGTTGGGCGAAGGCGATATATATGGTAGTAACGATGGCGTTATGAGCCAGGTGGCTCGTATCTACAGCAGGCTACCCATGGAGGATTTTAAATATTACTATGCTGCAGCATCACCTGCATCGATGTTCAATTCCAGCGGTGCCCTGTATAAACAAATGGCCTGCCTCACGGGTGAAGCCGTAGGCCGGGATACACAGGGTGCCGATACGGAAACGTCTCCTTATTGGGATGAGGCCTATGCCGAGATCCGCGACATCAATACGCTCCTTGAAAATGTACCGGATCATGCGGATGCCCTGGGTGAAACCGAAACTAAAACGTACCTGGCCGAAGCACGCTTCTGCAGGGCCTACACTTACTATGCCCTGGTTAAACGCTATGGCGGCGTGCCTCTGATCGCCACCACGATTGATTATCCTGCTTCAGTGGATCTGGCCGGCACCCAAATATTCCGCGCTTCCGAAGAGGCCATTTGGGATTTCATTGCCGCTGAACTTGACGAGGCGATTGCCAATCTGCCCGAAACCTCACCCGTAAAAGGCCGCGTCAACAAGTACGTCGCTGCCGCATTTAAATCCCGGGCTATGGTTCATGCCGGTAGCATTGCAAAATACAATACCATAGAACAGACCCAGGATCAGAACGGCACCACCGTACGCACCTGTGGCGTTCCCTCCGGGCGTGCCAACGATTATTATAAAGCAGCTTTCGAAGCGGCGCAAATGGTTATAGCCGGCGGTAAATATGCGCTGTATAAAGGTCAGTGGGTAGCAGGCGATAAGGCCGCCCAGGCTAAAAATTTCCGGGCCTTGTTCCTGAACGAAACAACCGAAAACATCTTTGTCAAGTATTACGATGCTAACAATGCCACACACAGCTACGACGAGTCTGTACAGCCGTACCAAACCAAAACCGGTGGCAACGATTCGGAAGTAAGTCCTACTATGGACTTTATCGAAATGTTCGATGGTATCGCCAAGGATGAAAATGGCCTCTTCGATAACATCGATGATAATGGCTACTATCGCCTTTTCAATTCGCCGCTGGATGCTTTCGCAAATGCCGAACCCCGGTTGCGGGCCACCGTGCTCCTGCCTATGGATACATACAGAGGCAAGGTCATCGAGATTCGCCGTGGCATCTGGACTGGAAATGCCAATAGCGGTAAAATTACGCCCACAGCCAAGGAAGGAGATCTGGGAAACGTTGCTGACTTAAACGACCCCCTGTTTTCGCTGGCATCGTCCCTGAGCACGAACCTGGATCCGAAATCACTCGTACCCCTGGAGGCTGGCGATCCGCATGGAGCAAAGATGACACCTTCCGGTGTCAACGGCCCTGTATCAGCATGGGATTTCGGAAATACCGGTGGCACGTATCTTCTGAAATATCTCACCGAAACAGGTCCAACAACCGGCGGTAACTCCACCCAAAGCTGGATCGAGATCCGTTTTGCCGAGGTGTTACTGAACCAGGCCGAAGCAGCTTATGAACTGTATCAGGCAGGCGCGTCGGAAGCCAACTACCACAACGTAGCTTTCACCAACATCAACAGTATCCGTGAACGCGCGGGTGCCATCATGCTCGCCAACGAAGCCGACCTTAACAGCATCGATACTGTGCGTAAGGAACGACGCAAGGAGCTCGCCTTCGAGAATAAAACATACTGGGATCTCAAACGCTGGAGAATCATTGCCAACGAACAGACCAACAGACACTGGAGAATTCTCAATCCTTTTTATTCAACAAACGCTAAACAATATTTCCTGTCTGTCAAATACCAGGAGCCCCGGGGAGGTTTTCAGTACAACTTCACGTTCGATCCGAAGAACTACTATCAGCAGATCCCTGTCACGGAGACAACCAAGAACCCGAACACTAAACAAAATCCTGGTTTTTAAATCAATTATCAAAATCCTTGATTATGAAAAGCATCAAACACATCGTATGGTCGCTTCTGCTCATGGCAGTGATAGCTTCCTGTGGTGAAGACGACAATTACCCTGCACCGGCTGAAGTATTTAAAGGTTCAATTGTCGATAAAGAAACCGGTGAACCTCTCCAAACAGATATCGGTCCGTTTACCGGTGGTTCGGGCGTCCGCATCAGGATGATGGAATACAGCTGGAGCGCTACTCCTCAGCCTTATGACATGTATACAGAGATGGATGGCACTTTCAACAATACAAAGATATTCAAGGGTAATTATGGCGTAACTGTAGAAGGTCCCTTTGTAGCGATCCCTGCCGACACTTTCGATATCGCAGGTACAGTCGAAAAAAACTATGAGGTAGAGCCCTTCCTGCGTATAGAATGGGTGAGTGAGCCTGTAGTAAACGACGACGGCACGGCAACCGTCCAGGTAAAGATCAGTCGGGGCACCGCCAATCCCGACTATCAACAAGCACTGACAGAAGTCTGGCTGTATGTCAGCGAAACCCAGTATGTGGGCGCTTTCAGCAATGCTAATCAGACCTTCTCTACTATGCTGACCGGCGCAACGCTACCGGCATTAGATGCGACTGTTTCCATCACAACAGGCTGGCCCACGGGCATGCCGCCCATGAAGCCCGATGCCAAACAAAAATTCTTTCCTACCTACGCCAGAAACTATTTCCTGAGGGTAGGCGCAAGAATAAACAAGCAGATGATCGGCACCAACGTCTTCAATTACACCACCGTTAAAGAGATCACTACAAAAGCAAGATAATAGCCCATCTATTCCCGAAGGTGCCAAACGGTACCTTCGGGATATACCGTTTACTCAAACGACTTCTCTGTGTCACATTCCCCATTCCGATCTTTGTTTTCCTTTGGAAAAGGGTTTGATCCGGCACCAGTCATATGAGGTTCTTCTGGAATGAACATACGACCTGAACAACCTGGCCAGGTCATTTTTTTACTTTGTTCAATTAAATAGCTAAAATTGCTGTCAGGTTATCTAATACGGCATTACCGCGTGAAAATAGAAATAGATCATAACAGCTCAACCCCGCTGCACATACAGGCGGAGATGCTTTTAAGGGAGCTCATTACGAAGCAGGAATATCAGGAAGGAAAGTTACTGCCTAACGAAGTTGAACTTTCAAACCAACTTCGAATCTCAAGAAATACGCTTCGGCATGCCATCTCTAAACTGGTGAACGAAGGTATATTGACTCGAAAAAAAGGCTTCGGCACCACTGTTTCAACCAAAGGAGTTTTTGGCCGGGCAAAAAGCTGGCTAAGCTTTTCCCAGGAAATGAAAGCCCTTGGAATTTCTGTTCACAACTTTGAATTGCATCTAAGCTGGGTGATCCCGGAAAAAAGCGTACTCTCCTTTTTTGACTTAAAACCGGCAACACGTGTTTTATGCCTTGAAAGGTTACGAGGAAAGGAGAACTTTCCGTTTGTCTACTTTATCTCTTATTTCAATCCATCGATTGGAATGACCGGAAACGAGGACTTCAGTAAACCTCTTTATGAAATTCTGGAAGAAAAATATAATGTCAGGGCATCCCTTTCCTCTGAAGAGTTAACTGCCATAAAAGCCCCCCTGAACATATACAAAAAATTAAATATAGCATCAGACGATCCCGTGTTATTCCGGAAACGTTTAGTGTACGACGATAACAAAAATCCCATAGAGTTCAATTATGGATACTATCGTGGAGACAGTTTTGTATATACTGTGGAAAGTGAACGCAAGTAGCTTTTTCCGGCATAAACGATATTAGACTTTTATTCTGGTGTATCCTCAGCCTATATAAAATATACCACGAAAGAAAGTTCGTCATTTTATTTCATTGTTTTTTTTACGCTCCACCATCCTACTAAAGTATTACACCGAAAGTAGTAGAACGTCTATAATAGCGATTCATGCATGCAGACTGTAAATAGTTACACATACAACAGTTGAAAGAAACCATAGTTTAAGGTAATTTGCCGCCATCAAATACAAGTTGACAGAATACTAAGGCATTAGCAGAATTATCCGATAGAGACAGATTGAACCTTTGTTTTCACTTAATGAATATTAAAATCGACAACTCCCCGAATTGGTACGAATATTTATTTGTCGCGCTTATTCTTCTGAGCTTCTCAGGACTTTCATTGCAGGGTATTATGATAATTACATCAATTACGCTATTGATCAATCTCCTGCAGTATGGCAAAAGAGCCACCATAGTTCTTAATCAGACTTCATTCGAAGTCCGTTTCAAAACAGGTTTTGTTACGTATCGCACATTCCGCAGGCAATTCAGCAAAACAATTTCAGAACATGAATCTATCACGTTTTATAATGACGAAGATATAGTCTTTATATTGGATGTTGGTCTTAGTTATGAAGAAAATGAAGCCCATTCTATATCACTTCGAGCAAACAAAAAAGATTATACTTTAGGAAATAAAAAGAATTGCGTCCATATTTTTAATGAGATCAAAAAATTCTATTCAAGCGACAAATCCTGAATATTTACAGACCTTGAAATACGCTTGAAATTCCAGTTACAATAAGTACAACAACGGCAACCAGGTGAACTAAGATGTAACCGTATATTGGCGTTTGTAGAATACACCCCAAAGTGATCGATTTACCAAGCAAAGAATTACCACGCGCGAGATAAGACACCAAAAAAGTATACAGTATAATAAAAATCGCTATAGGGAGCGTGAAGGATGAAAACATTGTATCGCCACCATTAAGGCGATGATATTCAAATACGACAATGTCATAAGCCACACAAAAAATAACTACCCTTAAAACCCATTTCATCGTAAAATATCTTTCCGTCTTTCTCCTTATAGGAGCCCGTGCAATATCCGTCTACCTTCTCTCCGATGGCCTTTTTACGCATCAAAGTAAATCAATTTTCGCTAAACTTTGAAATTCAAAGTACTTTTAATACTTTTACAAAACATATAAAAATGTTAATCCCCGACCGCCATTCCTAACCCATGAGGCAAACGACTCAATAAGGTGATCGAAAAATTGGCCAGCGATTTACTGGCATTAATTCCCATTTATGTTAACATTCAACAGGAACTACTTTAGCCTAGCCATACTGATTTTTATTACGGAGGTTTTGATAGCCCTTTTCGCAAGAGATCGCTTTATAAGACCATATCTGGGCGATGTCCTGGTCGTTATTCTAATGTATTGTTCGATAAGATCTTTCTTGCGTTCACCAATTATTCCGTTAGCTGCCGCGGTCCTGATCTTCTCGTTCATTATAGAATTTCTTCAATACATGAATCTTGTCGAAAGATTAGGATTAGGGGAATCGAAAATTGCCAGGACAATCATAGGGAGTTCATTTTCCTGGTTTGACATACTGTCGTACATAGCAGGCATTGCCATCACCCTGGCGGTGGAAAAATATGGGTTTAAAAAATCGCTGACTTACGTTATAGCTGAAACCCGAGATTAAGAAGCAGTGGGTATCTGTTTTCCGCTTTAATAAAGTCCTTTGTGGGACACGCGCATGGAATATTTTGTAGAAAAGCACTCGGTGGTGCGAAAGATCTGGGGAAAGAGTGACACCATTCTATTCATATTTGCCGGCGCCTCTGCGGAGTTTGCGCTCAACAAGGCCGTTGATTGGCTTTACTTTACCGGCCGTCTTCCCGCCGATCCGTTGGGAAGGCTTTTCTCAACGGTTTCCTATGCACAGGCCATTGTGTTTTCTGAGAAACAATCTGCGCTGCGCGCTATCGACGCCATGACCAGAATACATGGCGATGTGGAAGCAAAGCGCGGTGAAAGAATTCCCGACTGGGCGTACCGGGATGTTCTTTTTATGCTCATTGACTACTCTATCCGGTCGTTTGAAATACTCGAACGGAAAATGAGCGAGGTCGAAAAAGACGAAGTGTTCCAGGTATTCTATCGGGTAGGAAGTCGCATGGGCATAAACGGACTGCCCGAAACCTTCGAAATCTGGCGAAAGATGCGCCAGGAGCATTTAGAACAAAATCTGAACCATGGCTCTTACACAGACGATCTGTTCAACCAGTATCGCAAACATCTCGGAAAGGCACGTTACAGGATTCTGCTGGAGGCACAGGCGCTGGTTACACCGCAAAGGGTTCGTGAGTATCTTGGCTTCCGGAAAACGTCTATCCTACGCCCATTAGTTGGCTTATATAAGCTGAGCCGGGGCATTCATATGGACGGGCTTTTGAAAGCATTGATTTTGCCGTCTCTGTACAAAAAAGAGATCAGGTCTCTGGATGACGTAGGTATGAAACCCTAAATCGGTTAATCTCCATTTCTGATTGTCTTTACCATGGAATCATTCCGTACCGGCATTCCTGAAAATAAAAAAAGGGCATCTCACCTTTTGAGATACCCTTCGTTCGTTACTGAACTCTCACCGAAGAAACCACATCATTGGCGTTCGGCGAAAGCGTTGTAAAGTTGGAAGTATCGGCCGTGCGTGTCCACGACGTACCGCTGAAGTTATCGCCGGAATACATAATGACTGTTCTGCCGGCTGGCACACGCACGGAAGATGCCCAATCGTTTTGCACACCGAGCGCTGCAAGCTGCGCCTGCGTATAATTACCGATCGGCAACGTCTGACTGGATGCGCCTCCATAGTTGACGTCCTGGTAGAATATAACGCCTCCTCCACTGCTGGTGATGTGAGGCGTAGGGTGATTTGGCGTAAGACCGATTTGTCCTTTTAACATCTGCGCGCCGTCACGGGTCAGTCGCAGGTAGAAATCAGACGACACGGCAACGCCATCAGCATCGAGACTCAGGAACCACTGATTGGTCGGGCGCATACTGCTGTTTTCCGCAGCCTTGGCAATGGCAGTACCTTCGTCGTACTCGTCGAACATCGCAACATAGCTGGTCGTCATCCCCGCATTTTTTACATTATAGAACTGGCGCCACATAAAATCGCCGTGAAGCCGGGGAATCTGATTCTGTGCACCGCCATTCCAGTTAGACCATGAGAAGCCTGGCCAGATCACAGGCATATAATCGATACTGCGGGCATTGCAATACGCCACATCGGCTTGCATCACCGGCACATAGCTATCTGCACCGGCCAGGTTATTGAACGTTCCTACGGCCCACGGTGTGATCATGTTCGCTGCATCAAACGCCGGAAGATTGGCCGTTTGATTTCGCCAGTCGCGGGGCACACCGATAATCACAAAGCAGCCCTGGTTTTTAAACCAGTTGATGACGTCTAGGTAGGAAGTAACATTGCCCGGTCGGCCGGATACGCCCATACCCCATATGCAAACCACAGGCTTGCCATTTTGGATCGCGTATGCGCCCGATCCGGTCAGGTTCAGATTACCCACGATCACGTTGGTCCAATCGGTTTTGATCTCACTTTGAAAGTTCGTCCACCCCGAAAGATCATACATCATAAAGAACTTTCTCCCATAGGTCTGTGCGGCGTTCCGAACACGCTGCGCAACGCCATCTTTTTGCCCGTCGCTTTTTCCAAACCGCTGCATGGCTGCACAGTCTATACCGTGCTGCTGCATCCACTCGAAGTGTTTGTTCACGACCTGCTGATCCCAGGAAGAAAATAATCGCGCAGGCTGGCCGTTGCCCAGGTTGGCGTAGCCGGTTTGATACGTGGTGGTATATTCCCGCACGTCAGGCCATAACTCAAAAGTTTGATTACCCGGCCGCGGGCCTTGTGCGCCGCCGCCCCAATGAACCCAGCTGTTATACGCGGAGCCATCGCCCGCGCACGCAAACCACCCCTGATAGCCAACAACCAGTTTTCCCACAACATCGCCCACCGGAGAAGCCAGCGGCACAACGCCCCTGCCATTGATCGACACCTCACCCGATGCCTTAACAGTATCTTGCCCGGGCGCTCCCTGATCGGAACAAGCCCAAAAAATGCCGATTAAAAGAACAATACATACCTTAGCGTACGTGTACTTTCGCTTTTTCATAACTGTTTAGTTTAAATTATAAATAACTCCTAAATGCGGACCGCAGTCCATCGCTGAAACGTTATGAATGAAAAGTAATACGGAGCGCTTATTATCGGATTAATAAACACTTAACGGTCGCCGAAGAGCAGCAGAACCACCCTTCAACGACCGTTATTGTCGATAGAAAAATCTTCATGTATACGGAACAACAGAGCACGCGCCCTGCTCGTTATTTTTTAGCAGCCACCACCACCTGCTCCGATCAGTACTCCGAAAGGAGTTATCAGAATCTGGGAAAAGTGCACGTCCTCAGGAAGACCATCTCTCCGAAAGGGTTTTCCTTCCCGCAGCGATCTGAACGTATTTTTCCACCGGGCCATTAATAACGGACTGCTTACCGGGGTAATCTGAAAACTATAGCCGTTATTAAATAAAGACGTCTTTCTCGTCCAATGGTCGTCATTTACACCGCACGTATACAGGTCGCCCCACGAAACGATGGACGAAAGCATACCTTGTTCGGCGAAGATTGTCGTTAACCCTTCCTTTCCCGAAAGGTTTGACCAAACGGTGCCTCCATCTACCGAACGGAGTGCCCCGAAGTTGGTGGCTGCAAAGAGTATATTGTTCGAGGATGTAAAGTCATTTATCTGTATACCGTTCGCTACCAGGCTCCACGACCGTCCGTCGTTATACGAACGATAGATGCCCGTGATCGTGCCTGCAAAGAGCTTACCGTTCATTGAGTACAGCGCCCGGACTGTACCTTCACCGAGTCCCTCGGATGATCTCTTCCAACTGGCCCCGGCGTCTTGCGACACGTACACACCGTGCTGATAACTGCCGGCGAAGAGCATTCCGTTGTGCGCGGTCAGTGATTTTATTTTAACGTCCGGTGGCAGACCTTTGTATACGTTCCGCCAGCTCCTCAATCCATCAAAAGATACATACATACCATCGTTTTCGGTGCTGGCCACCACAACATCAGACAATACCGTCCACGCGGTGATGGCCGCATCGGCCGGTAATCCCGTATCTGCCCTTACCCAGCTTTCGCCTTCATCTTTGGTTAAAAAGATCTTGCCTTTGGGTTCCGGTTTGATCACGCTGAACCCCTGCAGGAGAAGCCCACACCAAATAAATAATAATGTTTTCATAGTGCGTTGAATTATACTCAAACCTACTTCGCAGCCCGCCATTCTTTGTAAAAGCCCTGTAAAATGATGTTAATGAAATGTAAATTTTCAAGGGCACATGCGAATATGAAGTATCTTTACCTTGTCAGATGAAGAAGTCTTCGCTATATCGCACCGTAATTGTCATGACCCTGGCTGCTTTGATCGTGCTGCTGGCGGTTCAGGTGTATTGGTTCATGAAAGCGTACGCCATTCAGGAACGTCAGTTCGATCACACCACCTCACTGGCCTTGCGGAATGTAACTGATAAGCTGCTGCAGCTGCGTCTGGAGCCCAGGCGACGCATCCGCCCCATAACACAAACCGCATCCAATACATTTTTTGTCGACTACGCCGCCCCGGTGTTGTATAAGCAACTCGACTCGTTGATCAGAAAGGAGTTTGATGCACACGGCATATATGCACCTTTCGAGCTCAAAGTATTCAACCACACCGGGAGCGAAATGCTCTACGGCAACTTTTACAAAAAAGGTGCTCTTACTCCGGAAAATGCCACATGTATTGCGCGTGAACCGGTAAGAGCATCCGTGGATTTCGCCGTCACATTCCCGGATAAGAAGGCCGACATCGTCGGGGCTATGAGTGCATGGATTTTTACCGCGGCAACCTGTGTTATCATTCTCATCGCGTTTGCCTTTCTGCTCATCGATCTTTCCAAACAGAAAAAGCTGGCGGAGATGAAAGCCGATTTTATCAACAACATGACCCACGAACTTCAAACCCCGATAGCCAACATCGCAATAGCCAGCGAAGTATTGAAGAAAGCAACCGCCTCGACAGATAAGGTCAAAGTCATGCAGTATGCGGATATCATACACCAGGAGAACCAGCGCCTTCGGTTTCACATCGAGCAGGTGCTGCAGACGGCGCAGCTCGACCGTGGCGAAGTGGCCATGCATAAAAAACAGATCGATCTGAATCTGTTGATTGACGAAGTGACACGAATCTTTGAAGTCAGGCTCGAACCCCGTCAGGGGCGCATTCAAAAAGTTCTGAAGGCATCATCTACAGTCGTGGAAGCCGACCCGGCGCACATCGCCCAGGTGTTCTACAACCTGCTGGATAACGCCGATAAATATTCACATGACAAACCCGAGATCACCATATCCACGCAAGATCACGAGCATGGAATTCTCGTGAGCATTGCCGACCGCGGTATCGGCATCAGCCAGGAAGTACAGAAGTTTATATTCGATAAATTTTATCGCGGCCCCGTAGGCAACCGTCACGATGTAAAAGGCTTTGGGCTCGGTCTGGCTTATGTACACCGTATCATGACCGCCCACGCGGGAACAGTAAACGTAAGCAGCGAAGAAAACAAAGGCAGTCGCTTTGACCTGTACTTTCAAACACAATGACCATGACTGTGCCACGCACCATATTACTCGCAGAAGACGACCCGAATATGAACTTCATGCTGCGCGACAATCTCGAAATGGCCGGCTACCAGGTCGACGCCTTCGAAGACGGACAGTCGGCATTGAATGCCTTTGCAAAAAAGAAACACGACCTCTGTGTACTCGATGTGATGCTGCCCCGCAAAGACGGATTCACTGTAGCGCAGGATATACGCAAACTCAGCCTGCATGTCCCCATCGTTTTTGTAACGGCCAAAGGTTTGAAAGAAGATCGCATCCAGGGCTTCAAACTCGGTGCCGATGATTATCTCACAAAGCCGTTTAGCGTGGAAGAGTTTCTACTGCGCATCGAAACCATACTCAAACGCGTCTACCAACAGCATACCCGGGCCGACGCGCAATTGAACTATACACTCGGCACCTGGTTCTGTGATTTCAGCAATCAACAACTCAGGTCTCCCCGAAAAACCGTTACACTGACCACAAAAGAGATCAAGCTGCTGAAACTGTTCTGCCAGAACCTCAACCAGGTCATACCCCGTGACGTGATCCAAAAAGCAATCTGGGAAGACGAAGGCTACTTTGTGGGCCGGAGCATGGATGTTTTTATATCCAGGCTCCGAAAGCTATTGAAAGACGATCCCGCTATCAGCATCACCAATGTACATGGAGTAGGCTATAAGCTCGAAGTGCTTGCTGTTTAGCCTGAATTAAATCCAGGCATCCGTTTTTATGCTTACTTGCAGCATGCAAGAACAATCTCAACCCAATAGCACCGGACCGGCGGGTTACGTGGAAGTTCGTGGCGCCAGCGAGCACAACCTGAAGCACGTTTCACTGAGAATACCCCGCGACAAGCTGGTGGTCTTTACGGGCGTATCAGGGTCAGGAAAATCATCATTGGCATTTGGAACGCTCTATGCGGAAGCCCAGCGCCGTTACCTGGAGTCCGTTTCGCCGTATGCACGTCGGCTGTTTCATCAGATGTCGGTGCCTAAGGTGGAAGACATAACCGGCCTGCCACCAGCGGTGGCGTTGCAGCAGCAACGTGGGGCGCCATCAACGCGCTCGTCGGTGGGTAGTGTTACGACCCTGTCGAACCTGCTCAGGATGTTATACTCCAGGGCTGGCGATTACCCAAAAAATCAACCGATTCTATATGCCGAGTCTTTTTCGACAAACACGCCGGAAGGCGCCTGCCCTACCTGTCATGGACTGGGAAAAATATATGACGTAACGGAAAAAACGATGGTGCTCGATGAGTCACTGTCAATACGCGAGCGGGCTATCGCTTCCTGGCCGACAGCCTGGCAGGGACAGAACCTGCGCGACATCCTGACGACGATGGGCTACGACGTAGACAAGCCTTGGCGCGAGCTGTCAAAGAAAGATCGCGACTGGATACTTTTCACCGACGAGCAGCCCGTAGTGCCTGTATATGCCGGCCTGACACCGCGCGAAGTAAAGCAGGCCCTGAAAGCAAAGATGGAACCAAGCTACATGGGCACGTTTATCGGCGCACGCAAGTATGTAATGACAACCTTTGCAACAACTCAAAGCCAGCTCATGAAGCGGCGCGTGGCACGTTATATGACCAGCAAGGCCTGCCCCGAATGTCACGGAAAAAGATTGCGGAAAGAATCACTTTCAGTGAGGTTCGCAAACCTCGATATAGCCGCGATGTCTGCATTACCGATGAAACAGCTCGCCACAATACTTCAGCCGTTTGCCGCGCATAAAACATCGGCGGATAGTGCCCACCCCGAAAAGGAAATCGTCTCACAGCGTATCGCATACGACCTCGTGTCACGCCTGAATGTTCTGCTTGACCTGGGCCTGGGCTACCTTACACTCGATCGCAGCACACCAACGCTATCGCCAGGCGAGCTGCAACGTCTGCGCCTGGCTACACAAGTACACTCCAATTTGTTTGGCGTGGTCTACGTGCTGGACGAACCGAGCGCCGGCTTGCATCCCGCCGATACCGAAGCGCTACTGCGCGCGCTTGATGGACTGAAGGCTGCGGGCAACTCCATATTTGTTGTCGAGCACGAGCTGGACGTGATCCGGCATGCGGACTGGATTGTCGACGTAGGTCCGGCCGCCGGTGAAGCCGGAGGCCAGGTGCTATACAGCGGGCCGCCTGCAGGTCTGGAGGAAGTACCGCTATCACAGACGCGGTCATATCTCTTCGGAGAAGTAGAAGACTATACAGGTCGCGAGCTTAGAAAACCCAGCGGCTGGCTGAAGCTCCGGGGCGTCACGCGTAATAATCTCCGGAATCTTAATGTCGAATTTCCACTGGGAGTGTTCACCAGTGTGACCGGTATATCGGGCTCCGGCAAGTCCAGCCTGGTGAGCCAGGTGCTGGTCGAGCTTGTGGCGGCAAGCCTGGGGCAAACGTTACCGGGTGAAGACGATGAAGAAGAAATGCTGGAGAATACGGTCATAGAAACACTTGGCGGTGAGATAGTCGGCGGTATGGAGCAGATCCGGCGCCTGGTGGTTGTGGACCAAAAGCCGATAGGACGTACGCCGCGATCAAACCTCGCTACCTATACTGGTTTATTCGACCATGTGCGCAAGCTCTTCGCGGCGACGAAGATGGCAAAAACGCGGAAATACGATGCCGGCAGGTTTTCGTTCAATGTAGCGAAAGGCCGGTGTGAAAACTGCGAGGGCGAAGGGTTTGTTACGGTAGAGCTGCTGTTTCTGCCAAGCGTATATGCACCGTGTCCGGTATGCCATGGTGCGCGCTACAATGCCAAAACAATGGAAGTAAAATACAACGACAGGAATATAGCCGAAGTGCTCAACATGACCGTAGAGGAAGCATGGGAGTTTTTCCATGAGGAGCCAACGATACACCGCGCACTGAATATGGTACGCGAAGTGGGTTTGGGCTACCTGCGTTTGGGACAGTCGGCCACCGAACTTTCAGGCGGAGAAGCCCAGCGTATTAAGCTTGCCACAGAACTGCAACGTTCCCAGCGCGGCGATAGCCTGTATATACTCGACGAGCCGACTACAGGACTACATCCGAGCGACGTACGCAAGCTGATGAAGCAGCTCAATGGCCTGGTGGATGCGGGTAATACCGTGATCGTGGTCGAACACGACATGCACGTGGTGGCTGCCAGCGACTGGGTGATCGACATCGGGCCTGGCGCCGGCGATGAAGGCGGGCGCGTGGTAGCCGAAGGACCTCCGGCAACAGTAGCCACGATTTCCGGCAGCAAAACAGCACCATATCTCGCCGCAGAGTACGGTCGACCTTAAGGGATTATCATCCGTCCTGTGAACTAACCGGAAAATGTGTGAATTGTTGACTGAAATTTATATTTTCCGTGCGCAATAGGCAGACCACCCTTCCGATTGCAGTCTTAATCTATAAAATGCAAGAAATGAAGAAAGTTTACCTCAGTGATTCGGGGCCGAAGGTTTCGGAAGCCATTTACAGTTTTTACCGTTGGGACGGCGACAAATCTGCCAACTCCTTGGAACTGGAGAAGATCGTTAACCTGTGTCTGGAGCTCGGCATTAACACATTCGATCATGCTGACTATTATGGCAATTACTCATGCGAAGAGCTTTTTGGCGAGTTGATCAAGGCCAGGCGCGTAAAACGTGAAGACCTGGTGCTGTTTACCAAATGTGGTCTGCGGGTGCCGCACCCTTCACAACCCGATATTCGCACATTCCACATCGATACATCCGCCGCGCGCATTCACAAAAGCATAGATGAATCGCTGCGGAAGCTCAATACCGACTACATCGATATATTCCTGCTGGATCACCTGGATGCGATATCCAATATCGAGGAAACAGCGCTTGCCCTGGAGCAATCGCTAAAAGCAGGAAAGATCAGGGCCATCGGCGTGGCTAACTTCTCTGCATTCCAGCACCAGCTGCTTAGTGCCCAGTTGCGCAGCACCATCGTAACCCACCACCTGGAGCTGAACCTGTTAAATACAACCGCGTTGGATAACGGCCAGATGGACTACATCAAACAAAAATATATGCGTCCGCTGGCATCGGCTCCTGTAGCGGCCGGTCGAATCGCCGCCGGCAATGACCCTGCGGCTATACGTCTGCGTGAAAAGCTTAAAACCTACGCAACCCAATACGGCAAAGACCTCGAATCCATCGCGGTGGCCTGGCTTATTAAACTGGGTGCCCTGCCGCTCATCGGAACCAAGGAAGAGCAACGTATCAAAAACATCGTACAGGCGTTTGATATAGATCTCGACCATCAGGACTGGTACGATATCTATCAGGCCACAAAGTAACTTTGTAATAAATCATAAGAAGCCGTCCCAAAATTCCGGGGCGGCTTTTTTTGTTATTAACCAGTCAGCCCTGAAACGCCTATTTATAACGGCTAATCAACCGTTTCGTTAGCAGCTTTTATCAACAAATAGCGATATATCATCAGCCGGAAAATGATCGTAGACTCTTAAGGAGTTGATTTATAAATTCTTAATAACGTGGCATAGGAATGGTTAGCGGTTTGCAAAAAACTTCACCCTAAATCTATCCCTATGATCCTTCAAAAGAATTGGGCACCAACTTCCTCCGTGCATCGCGCACGACATCCTTCTTCCAATAGTTCTCTCTGAAACAGGCACCTGTCAAAAAATGCTGCCTCGTGTTTTTGACACTTTTGTGTCAGGTAAAACATTGCTGATCACCTCAACTTTACATCATCGATCGCGGCTGAGAATATTCAACAGCAGCGTTTCGACAAAATGATATCGAAGTAAAAAAACTAACAAAATGAAACCAACCCCATTCTTCTCAAAGAAAGCTGCTTTCATACTGACCACTGTATGTCTTGTGGTAAGCAGCGCCTCACTGCCTGTTGCAGGCAAGGAAAAGTTAACACCTCAGGCTGACACACAGAAAACGTCGGAGCCAGCAGCCGTCATCACGCGCTACCAGGTGAAGAAAGCCTATCAGGATGAATTCATAAAAGCACTTAGCAAGTACGCGGATTATACGATTGCCAGTGAACAGAACATCATGACTGAGGCTTTTACTGAACAGGAAAATCCATCTGTGCTATGGCTTATCGAAAGATGGAGTACCAAAAGCGAGCTGAATAACAGCCACAGTCATCCCCTTTTTAAAGCCATTAAAACATTGTCGCAAAAGGCATTGGAACAACCGGTCAAAACAATTCAGATAAGAGACCTTGAACCTGTTTCAAAATCAGCATGGCGCAAAGAGGCGGCAGCCGAAGACACCCCGATTATCATCATGCTGTTTGTGGATAGTAAAGCCGGTACAGAAGAAAATTTCAAATCGGTATACCATACGGCAATGCCCCAGTTCCGCAGTGAACCCGGTGTGATCAATTATCAACTGTCACAACTGGAGGGCGACAAGACACAATTCGTTACGTATGAAAAATTCAGGAACGAAGATGCATTCCAGTACCATTTGAAATTTCCTCCCATCAAGCCCGTGATCGACTACCTGAACACGAGCATAAAACAGCAACCGTTTCAAACCGGGCTTCACCGGCTTATTCTGATACCCGGTACAAAACAATAGCAAACATCAAGTCATAGAATTTATCACAAACAATCAAATAAAATGAAAACAATCAATCACCTGATTCTGGTGGGATCTATAACCCTCCTGACATTACTCCATGCGCACGCACAGGTTAAAGTAAAAGCAACAAAATTAAACGATCATGAGCTCACTGTATTGAATCAGTTAGGGTCTCCTGCTGTGGTCGTAAACATGCCTGTTTCACAACTGTTGAACGCTCCCGGCAACGAGGCATTGCGTGCCTTCTTTTTTACACCCGTCAAAGACTCAACTGTATTGAAAGGAAAAAAAATTGCCGTCATTGCTGCCGATGGATTTGAAGAAATCGAGCTGCTCGGACCGGTTTGGTATTTTAAACAACTGGGAGCCAAAGTCGATATAGTGGCACCGAAATTCAACCCTGCCCCTGAGCGCTATGGCCTGATGTATCCGGAGATGTCAAAAACGCACATCATGGCAATCCAGTATTTACAACCAGTGGGGTGGATAAAGTTCGACCGTACTGCCGACCAGATCAAAGTAAGTGATTACGATGCTGTCTTTATCCCCGGCGGCGCCTGGAATCCGGATAACCTCCGCTTCGACAAGGATGTCATTAAGTTTATCCAGGACTTTAACAAATCCGGCAAGCTTATAGCCGCAATTTGCCATGCTCCTGTCGTACTTGCATCCGCTGATATCTTGAAGGGCAGAAAACTAACAGGATACTGGAATATCCAGGTTGATTTAAAGAATGCAGGAGGAACCGTGCTGGAACAACCCGTAGTGACCGATGGAAACCTGATCACCAGCAGACATCCCATTGATGTGGCAGACTTTTCCAGAGCAGTGGAAAGCTGGCTTACAAAAAAATAATCTGAACCAGAATTAAGAAGAATAAGAGTGGTGCCGCCATTCTTATTCTTTTCATTAGTTCGAATTAACGTATCTTCGGCCCGAGGAATATAGTATGCACCCGGAAGGCAAATCGAATGATCCGCTTCATGGATTGACATTGGAAAAAATCGTAACCCATCTTGTAGAAAGCTATGGCTGGGAAACGCTGGCCGAAGAGATCCGGATCAACTGCTTCATACACGAGCCCTCCGTAAAATCCAGCCTCAAATTCCTTCGTAAAACACCCTGGGCCCGCACAAAAGTCGAGGACTTCTATAAGTATTCCCTTCGCAAAAACAAGCTTAAGTAATAAGCTCACTCGATCACATACTCACTCGCGCTTACCCCTCCGAAAATCCCTACCCCGTTTACAATATTATTGTATACCTGTACCGGCTGGGCGAACGGATCGTCAGCAATATTCTGCTGTTGATTGGTTGTTGCCCTGTACCGTGCGTAGTCCCCACTCAACGTACGCAATACAACATGATGCACTTCGCCGTCGAAGCCTGGCATGGTGATCTTCAATACTTTTCTCTTTCCCTCGAAGGTATGGTCGCTGAGCACCAGGTAAGAAGGTCCCATCGTGGCGCTGAAATCGTTGTTGGGGATCCAGTAAGTATCCAACGTCGCATCGGGGTCGTCGCACTGCATATCTCCACCGCTGCCGAATACAGAGCCCCACACCCGGATTTCATACCATGTCGGTCCGGGTATATCGGTAAACTCGACGGTCACGGTCACTGTGCCGCTTCCTGAAACGTAGGCCGTGTCTACCGATACGGCGGGTAGCAGCGTCGTTGACGAAGTGATCAATGGTTCTCCGGGTACACTCACCCGGAGATCGTATTGCGTGTCGTGCTGCGGCCTCCGTGCGCTAATGTAGTAACCGTTGGTGTCGTATTCCAGTGTGATCGCGTCGCTGCCGTTTACTGGTGTAATGGCAACTTCGGCGTTGTCTATGGAATTGTTCTTCGTGTTGTAATAAAGCGGTTCGCCCATGGCCGACGCACGCATTACCCGCACACTCCAGGTGCTGTCTGCATTAAAAAGACAATTGACTACCACCGGAGTATCGTCAGGCATGTCGATATCAATGACCTGGTCGCAAGCGCCCAGTAGGACGCAGGCAAAAAAAAGAGAAATGAAAAAAGCTCTCATGATATCAGAATTTAGCGCCATACGATATATAAGGGATGGCCGGAAAAAGAGTATGCTTCTCGAATACATAGCCGTTACCCGTCAGCCAGGTGTCGATGTAAAAAGTGTTCATCCGGTTATATGCGTTGTAAACACCTACCGTCCACTGCCGCTGCCCCCACTTCTTGTTCTTCTTGAAGCTTGCGCTGATGTCCAGGCGATGGTAGCTGGGCATCCGGTAGGCATTTCGTCCGGAGTAATACAGATTCTGATACAATGGCGTTGCAGCATCGCGATATACCGCCTCGGGCAGCGTGACAGCATTGCCCGTACCGAAGGTCCATGTCGCTGAAAAATCTATACGCTCGTTCCAGGTATACATGAGCGCCGTTTTAATATCATGACGCCTGTCGTACTTATATGGAAAACGGTTACCATTGTTCAGCTCATCGAACGTGCGGTAGTTCCATGACAGCGTATAACCAACCCATCCGGTAAGCGTTCCCGTCTTCTTCTGGAGAAAAAATTCGGCGCCATAACAATCTCCCCGACCGTCGCTGTAAACTTTGTTCTGCCAGTCCTTTTCCGGGTCGATAACAATTTCACGGTTGACCGAAATCGTGGTGAAGCTTGCACCGTCTTTATATTCCACCAGGTTACTCATTCGCTTGTAGTATACTTCGGCGGTAAACTCATATACAAAGTGTGATGCATATGTTTTTGCGATACCCAGGGCCACCTGCTCCGAGCGCTGAGGCCTGATGCTGTTCGTGCTGGGCACCCACAGGTCGTTGGGCAGGCCACCACCAGCGCTGGTGAGCAGGTGCATGAACTGTGTCATGGTAGCGTATGACGCTTTCAACGACATCGTGGGTGTGAGCAGATAGCGAAGCGACAGGCGGGGCTGTAGCAAGGTATAGAAATGGTCTTCAACATGGAAGCCTGAAAAGTGTAGACCTGCGTTAATGGCAAATGCTTCATTAAACTGTACCTCGTCAGAAGCATAGGCATCCAGTTCCAGGGCATCTACACTCTGCAGGGTGATGTTCCGTTCAAGCGAAGGCACGCCCTCACGGGCATACTGCGCATACATACCCGGCGTGAAGTGATGTTGTGTGATGCCCGCGCCATAGCGCACCATATGCGATGGGTTTACGGCAAAGTCAAAGTCGATCCGACCCGAAAAGTCACGGATAGCGGAGCTAGCCTGGTTGCCCGCACGGTCAAACCAGTCGCCGCCAAGGACACCTTTCTCTCGTCTGAAGCCACTGGCTTCGAAACGATAGCCGGTGTAGGTAGTCGTGAGGTAACCGAATAGCTTCGGTGAGAAGATCCGGTTCCAGCGCAGCGACGCTATCTCGTTCCGCCATTTGAGACCGAAGCCATCGAGGTAAGAACCACTTCCATCCTGCTTCTCTGACCTGAAGTTATCACCACCCATATAGGCACTGAGATAAAGCCTGTTCTTCTGATCCACGATGTGGTTGAGTTTGAGATTTATATCGTGAAAATTATAGTTGAGCCTGTTATCGTCACGCTGAAAGGGCTTGTAAAGCAGATCGAGATAGGTTCTTCGTGCCGAAAGGATCACCGATGTGCGGTCCTTCCGGATCGGTCCCTCGATGCTCAGCTTCGACGACAGAATGCCCACAGAAGCTTCACCCTTCCACTTCTCCATGTTACCGTCTTTGGTATTCACCTCGATCACCGACGAAAGCCTGCCGCCGTAGCGTGCCGGGAAGCCTCCCTTGATGAGCTCCACCCGGTTGATGGCATCTGCATTAAAGATCGAGAAGAAACCGAACAGGTGCGAAGCATTATATACCGGCACTCCATCAAGCAGAATGAGGTTCTGGTCGGGACCTCCTCCGCGAATGTAAAGGCCGCTGCTGCCTTCATTACCCGATTGCACTCCGGGCGTAAGCTGCAGCACCTTGAACACGTCGTTCTCCCCAAGCAGCGCGGGCAACGCTTTGATCTGATGGATGGAAATGTTCACCGTGCTCATATTGGTTTGCTCCTGGATAGGCACAGCCTGCGATGCACTCACCACCACTTCGTCGAGCAGTTGCCGGCCGCCCAGCATCACCTCGATAACCGTGTCGCGCTGAAGGAAAAAATGCATACGCTGTGGCGCATAGCCCACGAAGGAGAACAGCAGCGACACCGTATCTTCTGCAAGCGTAAGACTGTAAAAACCGTGCACGTTGGCGCTGGTCCCTTCGCCTCCTCTCTCGTCCATCACCACCGCGCCGATAAGCACCTCGCGCGACTCACTATCTTTGATGTAACCATGAACGGTGTGCTTTACCGGTTTATACGCCGACAGCACAACCTTATCGCCCAGACTCTTAAAGACCACACCCCTGCCCTTCAGCAACTGTTGCAGTACCTGCCGCAAGGGCTGGTTACGCACATCAAGCGTAACCATTTGTGAAAGCCCCGGCAGGTTTGGGTAATAAAAATGGATGGCGTACTGATGCGTAAGCTGCTTCAACACATCTTCTACAGAAACATGGGCAACGCTCACGCTCACCGGTTTGTCGAGTACTGACGGCTGGGCACACAATGTCCCGCACGCCGCCAGCGTGATCAATGCAAGGATAAAATATTTCATACTACTGGCAGCTGACGTTTGTAATGGTATAGACGTTGTTTTTCTCCGAGACATCAAACCCCACGGAAGTTTTGAGTACATCGATGATGTCCGGCAGCGCTGCCTCCTCGAACGTACCGGTAAACGTGCACGACGGTGAGATGTCCGACATCGGTGTAATGTGCACGGAATAAACTTTCGCAAGGCTCTCGAATACTTGTAGAAGCGGAGTCTTGTTGAACAAAAGAGTCTGATTATGCCATAGCAGGAAGTAAGGATCCGCATTAGCGTGCTGCTCCAGGCGCGAGACGGCCGCATCGAACGTGCCTGCATCTCCGGCAAGGAGCGTAACACGCTTCGCCTCATCACCCAAAGGCCCGAACTGCACTTTGCCGGTAACAACGGTTACAGTCACCGGAGCCCCCGTCAGAGCACGAACGCTGAAAGACGTGCCGAGCACTTTTGTAAGTGTCCCTGCGCTTTCTATAATGAATGGCCGTGTAGGATCTTTAGTAATATCGAAGAATGCCTCCCCTTCAAGGGTAACGTCGCGGCGTGATCCCGTGAATGCATCAGCGTATCGGAGCGATGAATTTGCATTGAGCCACACATGGCTGCCGTCGGGCAATACAACCATTTGCTGATTGTTAGCGGTCTGTACTGTAATAAGCTCATCGCTAAACAAGCCACGGATACCGAACAGCGCCACAGCCAGCACCAGCACAGCAGCTGCCACCTTCGTCCACAGTGGAAACATACGTACAGTGCGCGTGGTTTCTTTGCGTATAGCAAGCTTTTGCTCCAGCTCATTCCAGCTATCGCCAGCGTTGAAATCAGGGCTGGAAGCGGAAGCCGTGAGCTCCCATAGCCGGCGATAGCCGGCCAGCAGCGGGGCACTATCTTCACGTGCAGCCCACGCATTGAATTGAGCTATCTCGTCCGGAGAAGCTTTATCTCCCCACACCTTGCAGGCCAGCATCCACCACGTTTCGTCGGTCATATTCGGTTATTTGGCTCTAAGACAAACGCAACCGAAAGTACCGCTAGCAGGGTCGGAAATATTTTTTTTTAAAATCTATGGAAGATTCTCCCGGAACGTCTTCAACGCTCTTTTTATATGATTATCAACGGTATTGATTGAAATACCCAACTGATCGGCAATCTGCTGCTGACTCATACCCTCATAGCGGCTGAGCAGGAACACATTACGACACACGGGTGGCAACTTGTGGATAAGCCGGTCGATCTTGTTTTGTAACTCACGCGTAAGCACTGCTTCATCAGCGCCGGCACCAGCTTGCTTCTTATCATGCGCATACCGAAGCATAGCCGCCGACCGCCTTTTATGCGAGTCCAGGTAGTTGAGACTCTGATGAATCACCGCCTTATATAAATACGCATCCACCGACTCGCCGATCTCCGGCCCGAGCTTCCAATAACGCATAAAAACCTCCTGCACAATATCTTTAGCAGCATCTGCATCGGCCGTATATACATACGCCTTATGGCAAAGCTGCGCAAACAGACGCATATAAACAGATTTGAAGGCCCCGGGTTCAGTCACACAAAAACAGATTGAGGCCCGCAGTATCGAAAATATTTTGACAATGCGCAAGCCACCGCTATAACATAGCTATATACTGTGACTATCTTGCTACAGGTCTAAGCATTTCGCATAGCCTGACTGGAAAATGTAACTTCTTGGCCAATCGAATAAGGAGCGTGAAGAAAAAAGCCGACAAGTTCTATTTTTTCGCTACGATCTTCATCTCGAATTCAATGGAATCTGAAATAGCCCGATCCGCTAAATTATCAAAGAACTTACCCGATCCGTAACGGATATCCCATAGTGTCCGATCAATGGTCATCTTGCCAATCGCATTAACAATTCCGCTCTTAACTTCCATTTTTACGGGAAAAGTAACTTCGTGTGTGATTCCTTTGATGGTCAGGTTGCCGGTAACATTTATATTCCCATCCTTCGCTGATGAAACCCTGGTGATTGCGAACGTGGCGTTGGGAAATTTTTCGACATCAAAAAAATCAGGCGACTTCAAGTGATCCACAAGATTATTTTCACGTCCATGAGACTCATCGGCAATGGTATTCATGTCGATTTCAGCGGCACCGCCAACAAGCTGACCTTTTTCTAGCTTCAAGTCACCTTTTGATATAGAGATAAAACCAGTGTGTCCTCCCTTGCCAGGAAGCACCATTAAACATTTCCATTGTACAATACTTTCCTTATCGATAACATATTTCTCATTCGCAACAGGTCTCGAAGACATGAGGCAAAATACAGGAAGCAATAAGAAAAGAGAAAGCATTCTCATCGGCAGGCAGGCAGTTTTCGTTATAAGTTTCATGCGTAAAGGTTGTTTAACTTTATGTTATACAAACATACGCAGCTGTTTCGCTACATATTGTAAATGAATTGTAAAAAGAAATGGATACGTGTGAATTTTTCTATTAACAGTTAACTGAAAAATTTCAAAAGACTTAGACCTTGAGTTTCATGAGCAGGGCCAGCGCTCATACCATACTTATAATAAAAATGTCGCGCCAAAAACAATACCGCCCGATTTGGTTCTCTTGCCGAACACTTTTTTAATCTTCACATTCTCCGAACAAATAATTCCCGCAGCAAAACCAGGCATGTATACAGCCACGGCGCTTCGTTTATTAGCCTTGCGCGGTTTGGAAGTGCGTGTTACTTTAGGTTGATGTATAACTGGTTTTATAGCCCTCGTTTGTACCTGGGGAAGATTGACAGCGCGTTTCACATTGCCCATAACCTTGACCAGGGGTGTTGCTCGAAGATACTCGGTTACCGCAGCAATGTAGGCATTGGGTAATTGTTGATTTCTGGCTCTCTCAGTATAATAAATTTTGCGTTTAGGATCCAAGAGTATATCCTTGGCATAACGTGTTGCCTCGCGAAAACGGTCGCGCACATCTTGTTGCGCCTGTGTGATCTCTTTGTTTTTCTTACCTTTTAACATAGTATTATCGTTTATATGCGCAATATAAAGTATGTCTATAAAAATATATACAGCTACATCACGGCGTCAAATCATTTGAGTCTATTTGATTCAATTTGATATACTTTGTGGATAACTTTTTCTAAATTATTATGAAATGCGCGGGAATGCGACGCTATCAAGAAACAAAAGATTGCAGCCGGTCCCGAAACAGTGACTGCTATAGGCAATGATGTCGTAAAACGATACACCCGTTTAATACAAAAAAAAGAGACAGGCATACTGAAGGCTTGTCCCTTTTTATTGATATTCAGATCGTATACTGTTGTTTGTTATTTAAGCTGATTCATTAAAGACAACAGGTTGGCAACTCCCCAATGATCAGTAATCTTACCATTCTTTACACGCATCACATCGACCGTTTCAAACTGAACTTTTTTACCGGCCGGCTCAATACCAAAAATTGGTCCCTGATGTGTCCCATGATAGGTCTTAAAGGTTGTTACCTTATCCCCATCAGAGCTTTGCCAATGTATCTCCGGCCTGAAATCAGGAAAGGCTTCGCGGATAGATATATACAACTGTTTTACATCTTCTTTACCATTGCTTCGCATGCCCGGCTGCGGGGTATGATCGACGAAGTCATCAGCAGACAATTCGTCAAAGAGGATAAAATAATCTTTCCCCTGTACAATAATTTTTTGTACAGCCGGCATCTTCATTCCCGGATTTACAGCGTTAGCCCTGCTGAAATTGCAAGAGGCTATTCTCTGAATTTTACTTCGTCAGTCCGCAACGTCAATTTTATAACCTAGCAATGAAAGCATTTTATAGGCATAACGAGCTCCGATCCTTCTGTATCCTGCGGCATCGAAATGAAGATCATCAGCCGCGTCGCTACATCCCTTGGAAGAAATTATGTAAGCGTTAGGAATAGCCTGGGGGAGCGTCCCGATGATCGTGTTCATACTTGCACATTTTCCGCCCTGGTCTTGGTGAACAACCTCCCCTGCGAGCAGAGGAACCTTATCGGCCCTTAGATTCAAATCCTTCATTAAATGATCGTACACGACTTTCACTTTATTTGGCCATTGTATATCCCCGGTGTTTGATTCGCCCTGATGGAGAAGTATGCCCCGTATGACACCGTCTTTCTGTGCCAGCTTCGCCATTTCGAGCAGACGATTGTACGGGTTACTATCGTAGGCAGCCGCCATATTTTTTAGCCAGTCTGGTGCGGTTGTTAAATATGCCTGGCAATTATCCTTATCGAAGAGCTCGATCTTGCAGCCACCAACAGAGACATTGATAATCCCGATCCTGATATGATCGGGAAGATAGCGGATCATCGTCCTGCCAAAATAGTCACCTGGAGTCAGTCCCGTATTGCACCGGCATAATGGTGGTATCGCTGCATACCATTCCCCTTTCTTCCTATGAAGGTTAGGACAATCCAGCGCTTCCAATACCTGAAACCGTTTATCCACCGTTGTGTCCTGCGCCTCGAACTTTGCATTACCTTCCATATTCGATTGCCCGAAAGAAAGAAAAATGTAAAAATCCGGATCCTGAGAAAAGGCATCTATGTACAACAATGAAAATATCAGAACAAGGAGTTTTGCTTTTACTGGCGCGTTTTCTTTCATAATGGTATTTCTTATTGGATATAAATATACTGTTCAAGCTTCGGCCGTCGAAACAATCGCGTGGAAACCCGACAGTTACTTATTTTGTTCACCTCCTTCGAGCAAGCGCACATAATAGACGGCGCCGGCTGAGTTTTGAGGCAGCGATTGAAACTTTACCCTGATATATTTCTTACCCAGTATCGCCGAATCAGGAATAGCATATACCAGGTCAATGAATTTCGATTGATTCCACCTTCCTGTGTTATCCTCTGTAATCAATTTCTCATTATCAATATAGATTTCAAACTTCCGGCTTCCCCATTCTGCTCCCCAATACCGCACCATCAGACTCAGTCCCTTTTTATTTCCTGTAGCGATTTGATAGCTGAAATACCCCCCATTCTGAGCATCCCTCCAAAATTCATTGTGCATTGAACCTGTTCGGGACTGATCGCTTTCCATGGCGTGGTCTACTTCGGGTTGCTGTTCACCCGGTGCCACAAAGTCGATTGTTCGTTTTTGTATGATTAGTTTTTCCTTTTCTAACGTACCCAATGAATCGATGTGTGACTGATACTGACGAGGTGTCAACGCCAGCCAGTACATCATATACCTGGAATCATGAATTTGATAGAACGGCTCCAATACAAGATCGGTGGAATGGACTGTGTTTAGTCCGGACGTCGTAAAAGTTAATGGCTTTCCTGATATCGGCCTGAGCTTATTAACCAAATCCGGGAGATTGTCTTCGATAATGGTCGGCGCTTCGTCAATCGGAAGCCGCTCGCCATTGGCAATATGTCCCCAACGGCCATCGTCCGCTGTTAAACCTTTTAGATCTTCGGTACCGGTTTTTGCGCCAAGTAAGATAGGTCCATGAAGTATGGCCACGTAGTTGGGGATATTGGGCAGATGTTCAATGTGAGTATGCATCGGCAATTGGATCTCAACGATATCACCTTTCTTCCATTTGCGATCGATCGCAATATAGGACGAGGGTTTAACCGTATACCTAATATTTTTTCCATTCACCTTAATTTTCAACATACCTGCGCTCACCCAGGAAGGATACCGGACCATCAGGGTAAAGTGCGATGCTCCTTCGGTTATCTTCAACCGGGTCTGTTGTTCAAATGGAAAATTCGTTTCCTGACGGATCCGCATCCCTTTCTCCGCCCAGTGTAATTCAGAAGCGACAAACAGATTGAGAAACAACGAATCGTTGTTATGAGTATAAATAAACTGACTGTATTTGGCGTGATTCTCCATGCCGCTTCCCACGCAACACCACATCGCCTCATTGGGGCTGGAGTAAACCCGATAGTGTCGTGGACGCGCTGGAGTAAAATAAACGTAACCACCACTAACGGGATGTTGCGTTGACAAAATATGGTTGTACAACGTTCGCTCATAATAGTCCACATATTGGGCCGATGGATATACACGAAACAAATCCTCGGTCAGCTTGAGCATGTTATAGGAGTTACAGGTCTCAGGGCCTTCTATATCGTTTACAAAATCTTCGCACGAAGCCACAGCCGGAAAAAATTCCCTGCGGCTGTTGCCGCCAAAAGCGAGAGAGCGATTCCGGGTAACGGTTTCCCAGAAAAAACGGCCGGCATCCGAATATTGTTTATCCCGCGTAAGCTCCGCAATGCGCTGAAACCCGATGGCTTTCGGCACCTGGGTGTTGGCGTGTTTATTATCGAGGTTATCGATACCCGACGATAAGGGATCCAGAAGCGCTTTATGCGAAAATCGCCTGGCAGCCGTCAGGTATCTGGTATCC
>Ga0247762_1000142_pt1 | contig 29517 bp, 27 predicted proteins | sample UWRJL081202R4_FD_181016 | JGI IMG/M metagenome (GOLD analysis project Ga0247762, IMG submission 181016) | Plant litter microbial communities from Arlington Agricultural Research Station in Wisconsin, United States - UWRJ-L081-202R-4 | ecosystem: Environmental > Terrestrial > Plant litter >...
CACGCCGATCATCTATTCGGCTACGGCCGATATGAATTTCAGCCTGAACAGCAAGACGTCGTTTCAGCTCAAGGTACCGTTCCAGGTGGTGCACGGACGGCTGGCTAAAACATCCGGCATGGGAGATCTTTCGCTTTGCCTCACGCGCAGCGTATACAAAAACGAACGCTTCGATGTGAATGTATCGCTCGGCACCAAGATCCCCACCAACCATTCGAACAAGACAACCGACGACGGCGCTCCCCTGCCGATGTATTACCAGACAAGCCTGGGTACATACGACGCTATTGCCGGCGTATCGGTAATCAGCCGCAACTGGCTTTTCGCCACCGGTATACAGCATCCGTTCAACCGCAACAAGAATCAGTTCTTCTGGGGCGATCCACACTGGGTAGCCCAAACAGAACTCACGGACTACATACACGAATATGCGCCAGCTCGTAATTTACGTCGCGGTACCGACGTAATGTTCCGCGCGGAGCGTAACTTCAGGTTCTCGCGTCTAAACTTCAGCGTCGGCGCGCTGTCCATCACCCGTATAAACCGCGACGAGATCACCGCAGCCGACGGCACACGCATGCGACCCGAAAAAGCACACGGCATGGCACTCTCGGCGCTGGCTACGGTTGGCTACAGCTTTAACGTGCGCACCGGCGTACGCGTGCTGGTGGGCCATAAGATCTTCAACCGCGACATAAATCCCGACGGGCTTACACGCGAGCTGATCACCACCGTTAGCTACTTCTATCGTTTTTAATTCGCAGCCTCACTCCCATCGCAAAAACTGAATGACTACCCCGAGTACCCGGGGCAACCGAACATATATCATGAAAAGCGTTTTCCTCATTTTGTTTTACTGTCTCTCTGTATCGCTGGCCGTTGCACAAAACAGTACACAGACCGTTGACAACCTGCTGCTGGACGCACGATATGCCGAAGCGCTTACTGCTATCGAGAACGAGCTGGCTCATTCTGCCGACGTTACGCAAGCTATCATGCTGCAGAACAAAAAAGCAGAAGCGCTGATACGCATGGGCCGCTTCGAAGAAGCGGAACGCGAGCTGCGCACGGCGGATGTGAAGCTACGCATCCGCAGTTCCGGTCTTACCAAAGGCACAACGCAAGCCAATTACGGCTTGCTATACCTCAACCAGGGACGCAACGACCTGGCTGCCGACGCACTGCAAAAAGCACTCGACGCATTCGAGAAAGACGGCTTGCAGAATACACTACCCGCCGCGCAGACGTTAGCCTACCAGGGCGACCTTTACCGCGCCACCGGCCAATACGCGCAGGCAGAAGAGAAACTCACGATGGCATTGAGCATACGCCGCAAGCTGCTGCCCGAACAACACGAGCTTATCGCCGCATCATACAACGACCTCGGCCTCATCGCCAGCATTACCAACGACGAACTGGCGCTGGACTACTACGACAAGGCGTTGGCCATCTACAAAGCGATGCATGGTAACGATCACCCGAAGATCGCGATAGCCAACACCAACAGCGGCCTCATCTACCGCAAAATGGAACTCTACGGAGACGCCGTGAACAACTTCGAGTCGGCGCTGGCGATCTGGAACAAAGTATATCCGCAACCTCACCCGGCAAAAGCGTTTGTGTTGTTCAACCTTGGCGAAACGTACCGAAAGATGAACGACCTGACCGCTACACGCGCGTTTTATGAAAAGGCGCTGACGATGTATCGCGAGAGCTATGGCGACAAACATCCGGAGCTTGCACGTGTTGAAAACGCGATGGGGCTTGTCGATTTTTCCGCCCGCGACTATACCGGCGCGTTAACACACTACCAGCGCGCATTACAGGCCAATATAAAAGACTTTGCCGCACAAGGCATAGAATATACCCCCCGGACAAAAAGCTTCTACGATGGCAACGTATTGCTTTATTCGCTGATGTATAAAGCCGAGGCACTTGAAGCGATGCACTTCGGCCGTACGCTGAAGTTCACGGACCTCACGCTGGCCCTTCGCACGCTGCAGTCGTGCGACACGCTGATCGACAAGCTACGCCAGCAGATAACACGCGAGAGCGACAAACTATCGCTTGGAAGCATTGCCGGCGAAGTGTATGCTGCCGGCGTACGCGTGGCTCATGAAGCTGCAACAGAAGCATTCAGGCCGGAAGGATATCGCGAGCTGTCATTTTACTTTGCCGAGAAGAGCAAGTCTGCCGTGCTGCTGGAGGCTATCTCGGAAGCGAATGCCAAATCATTCGCAGGCATACCCGAGGCGTTGCTGGAAGAAGAGAAGACGCTGAAGTCGTCGTTGGCGCTATCCGCGCAGAAGCTGGCCCAGAAGCCTTCCGAAGCCGAAGAGAAGACCCTCCGCGAAACGTTGTTTTTGCTGAACAGCCGCTACGATGCCTTTACACGCAAGCTGGAGCAGCAGTTCCCGGAATACTTCAACCTCAAATTCAACACCGTCTCCCCTTCTATCGCGCAACTGCAGCAAAAACTGGATGATCACACGGCACTGCTAAGCTACTTTATCGATGACACGACCAGCAAGCTTTATATTTTTCTCATCACCCGAAAACATTTCCGCATTGCAAGCCACACGTTAGACAAGACGTTTGACAAATACATGGCAGGATTCCGCAACGGTATCTTCTTTCACGATCTGAATGTATATAGCAAGTCCGCCAACGAGCTATCAAAGGTTCTTATACCGAACGGCATACCGCGTTCAATAACGTCATTGGTAGTGTTACCTACTGGCCGCATGAGCACCATACCGTTTGAAGCGCTGTTTACGCGGGAGGTGAAGCATGCGGTGGATTACAAGAGCCTGCCTTATTTATTAAATCGCTTCACCGTACGCTACGAGTTCTCTGCCGGTCTGATCCTGCAACGTGCCGCAACGGCTGGGGCAAACGCCACACCATCGATATTGCTTTGCGCGCCGGTAACGTTCGCGTCCGAAACAAATCTTCCCGATCTGCCTGGTACGGAAGCCGAGGTGGACGGCATTGCCAAACTGTTTGCCGGCAAGAACCTGGAGCAATCGCTGTATACGCGCGAGCAGGCAGGTGAAAAGCTTATCAAGTCGCCGCAGTTGAGGAAGTATGCGTATTTGCATTTCGCCACGCACGGCATTGTAGACGAAAAGAACCCGGAGCTTTCGCGTATCTATCTGCAACCGGGCGCCGCCTCTGAGGATGGAAGCCTGTTTGCCGGCGAAGTATACGCGTTACAGCTTAATGCTAACCTCGTGACGCTGTCTGCCTGTCAGACGGGGCTTGGCAAGATCTCGAAGGGAGAAGGTGTTATAGGCTTATCGCGTGCGCTGGTATATGCAGGCGCGCGAAACATCATGGTATCGTTCTGGAGTGTTGCTGACGAATCGACGTCAATGCTGATGCAGGACTTTTACGGCACGCTGCTGGCAAATCCCACGAAGCTGTTCTGTAACGATCTGAAGACAGCAAAACAAAAGCTGGTACAGGAAGGTAAATATTCAGAGCCGTATTACTGGGCTCCCTTTGTGTTGATTGGATTCTGAGAACCTGAAATGAAAGATGATCGGCGTGCTATTGACTCCTGCGAGGAGGCGAGTATTATTCCCGATTCGGGATTTAGTCCTGAAAATAGGATAGGCCTAAAAAATATCCTGCCCAGACAGTAGTGCCGGTTTTAGCCAGGCTACTGTTGGGCAGGTACACATGTGAACGCTATGGCAAAAAGGCTTTCACTGTGTGGAGAGAACTTTAAAGTAATAGCATAAGTTCGACTTTTCCTAAACATTTACCGAAACTTTGACGAGCCTGAAAAATTGGCTTTTTTGCGCCCGGATTGGGGCATATATGTGACATTTCTTCATGTTCATTTTTGATGTTAAATATCTGAAATACAATAAATTAACATATTATCCACAATTTAATCCACAAAGAAAATATTTAGGGTTGGAACAATGGTAGAAGACAGTTACAAATACAGGGGATTGCGCAACAAACTCGTCAAAATTTTGCGCGAAAAAGGGATCAGAAATGAGGCGGTTTTGGCAGCCATCGGCAAGGTTCCAAGACACGTTTTTTTCGAAACCGCCCTGTCCGATCATGCCTACCAGGACAAGGCTTTTCCGATCGGCGAAGGCCAGACGATCTCACAACCGTTCACGGTAGCCTTCCAGTCCGAGAAGCTTGAGATCAAGCCGGGCGACAAAGTGCTGGAGATCGGTACCGGGTCGGGCTACCAGGCGTGTGTTTTATTAGAGCTCGGCGCGAAGGTTTACACCATCGAATACAACCGCGTGCTTTTCGAACGAACCAAACAGTTTTTGCCGGTGATGGGCTATAAGCCTTACTTCTTCCATGGCGATGGCTCAAAGGGATTACCAGCAAAAGCCCCGTTCGACAAGATCATTGTGACGGCGGGCGCTCCTATTGTGCCTACCGCGCTGACGGATCAATTGAACGAAGGCGGTATACTGGTTATACCTGTAGGCAACCGGGAGAAGCAGCTCATGCTATGCATACACAAACGAGGCGGCAAGCTGATCAAGGAAGAGTACGAGAACTTTGCGTTCGTGCCGCTGCTCGGTGAGCAAGGCTGGGGGAAGTAAAATCAGTGTGAGTGTGGAGTGCGAGAGCGTTTGTGTGTGGGGTTGGGCAAAGGGGAAATCAGCAGCATGAGCTAAAATCAGCTGCTGATCATTTATAACACGTTACTATTATGCGACGGATCGGGTGCTGCTGCGCAGCTCGCGCGTACCCTGGCGGGTAAGCTTGAGGTAAAACAGGCGCTTCTGATGCGGCGGTGTGAACGAGCGTATCATACCGCGGGCTTCAAGGTCAAGCTTCACCTGTAATACGTACCAGGAAAGGTCGCTGTCGGTCTTGTCCTGGAATATATCGCTGGCGCGTTCAATAAGTTCGTTGAGGGTAGCATCGCCTTTGGTGTCGAGCTGGGCGAGTACGAAGAGCCGTAACGACTCGTACTGATCTTCCGGAATAGACATCCCTTTCTTCCCATCCGGCCGTAGCATTTGCACTACCTTCTTCTCCTGCATCATCATCGTTAAAACCTTTCTATTCAGACGTGGTAATGATAGCAAGAACCTGTCTAAAAAATGGAAAGATGTATGTAAATGGTAAAAAATAACGTTCCCGGTGGCAACCGCTTTTATACGCAATCGTTTGATCCTGAGCACGTATTTTTTATACTTGTCGATATATTCACAAAAATCGTTTCTTTGCACACATGCCTACGCGTCTTAAATCGCTCCTTACATACCTTCCCGCTCCGTTGCAAAAGGTCCTCACACCCGAGGTAATCCGTTTTATATTGGTAGGCGGCTTCTCAGCACTGCTCGAGTTTTCACTATTGGTACTGTTGGTTGAAAAAGCCCTGATCGATCCGAATGTCAGTAACGTCAGCGCTTTTGCAATAACCAACATCTTTACCTACATACTCACCAAGCGTTATGTGTTCAATAACTCTAACGGTCATAAGGTATATGAGGCACTTTTGTTCATCCTTTGCCTGCTTGGCGGATTGTTAGTAAACCAGGTTGTCTTCTGGTCGCTGACCGAGTTCACATCCATCGACTACCGAATCGCCAAGATTATTGCGATCCTTGTAACCGTGGTATGGAACTTCTTTACGCGGAAGTACCTGGTGTTCCGGGATCGGACCATCGATGCCCGCTAGGACATTGCAACGCCCTGGGCGTACGCGCAAGCCGGCCGCATACCGGGCAGTAATTCATAAATACGCTATCTTTGTGCTTTTCCATTATTCGTTCGCACAGCTCTCTCCGAAACATAGCCTTTGTATAGTCATCGGTAGTCGTCGATGCCGGCCTGGCATAATCCAACAGTGATATATACTCAGTATAATTTTTCAGAACGTAATCGATAATCGATTCCTTCGTCTTGTAATCCATCACTAAACATTTGAATCCCGTAACCTTCCCAATGGAGTATCGTTTACAACCCTGAACGGTTCACATTCTATAGGGGGTTGCTCACTTCTCAATATATCGTCCGCGGATACATAAGACCGGATGTTGACGATTATTTTATTATCCAGTTAAAGCCCAAGCAAAACTATGATACAGCAGGAAATACTACACAAGGTAGAATGGCGCGACCTGAGAACGCTGAGCCTGAAAGAAATGCTCATCGAGAACAACCTCACTATTCCGTGGCTTCTGGTTTCCATCACACTGGCATATTTTGGCTATTATATACTGGCGTTACCGTTCTCGGCTTTCTTCTTCCTAACCGGCCTGCGCCAGGTGCACAACGGCTTTCACAATGCACTGGGCACAAACCGCTTCCTTACCTGGTTTACGCTGTACAGCAACAGCATCCTGATGATGGTTTCGATCCATGCCGTTAAATTCAATCATATACGTCATCACAAATATTGCCTTACCGACGAAGACTACGAAGGGAAGTCAGCCGGCATGAGCTGGTATGGCGCCATCCTGTATGGCCCCATACACATATTCCTGATTCATAAGGTTACTCTTATGCTCGGCGACCGGGCGTATCGCAGAAACGTACTGCTGGAGCTTGCCTCCATTGCCATCGTGGCTGCAACCGTGTTCTACTTTCACATCAACTTCCTGATATACCACATCATCGTGATGATCATCGGTGAGTTTCTCATGGCCTTCTTTGCCGTATGGACCGTGCACCACGACACGCATGACAGCCCCGAGATGGCACGCACCCAACGGACCGGCTGGAAAAACAAGATCACCTTCAGCATGTTCTATCACCTCGAGCACCACCTGTTTCCCGCAGTGCCCACCATCAAGCTCCCTGAGCTGGCCCGACGCATAGACCAGGTCCTCCCGGAGATCCAGAAGAAAAATACCTTCTAAAAACCCAAAATCCTCTCACGATAAATAGCTCTTCAGACTCTCAAAGTCTGCTGTAAGGGACACGCTTTGCTTTTTCTTACTCATAAACGCCTGCAATGCCAGCGGTACCGGTACAGGTACGGGCAGTGTAGCATCTACCACGTCCTTAAACTTGGCGGGGTGCGCAGTCTCCAGGAAAACACCGGTTATCTCGCGACCGGTTTCACGTTGGTATTGTTTGAGCGCTGCATAGCCTATCGCACCGTGTGGATCGAGTACATAGCCGTGAGCACCATACGCGGCGCGCATCGCTGTGCGCGTCTCGTCATCCGAGAAGCGATAGCCTGTTATATCGTTACGTAGCTTTTCTATGTCGCTGCCATACAGATCCAGCATCCGGGCGAAGTTGCTCGGGTTGCCTACATCCATGGCGTTGCTGATCGTTTGCTGTGAAGGACGCGGGCTGAAGATGCCGTTGTTCAGATACCCGGGTACTATATCATTGGCATTGGTTGCCGCTATGAATGTATCTACCGGCAGGCCCATACGTTTGGCCAGCAGCCCTGCGGTAAGGTTACCAAAGTTGCCACTCGGCACGGCAAACACTACCGGGCGCCCACGTTGCACAACGCGGGCATACGCATAAAAGTAATAGAACGACTGCGGTATAAGCCGGGCGATGTTTATAGAATTAGCTGAGGTCAGAAACAATTTTGTACGTAGTGTCTGATCGAGGAACGCCTGTTTCACGAGGCGCTGACAGTCGTCGAACGTACCGGCTATCTCGAGGGCAGTAACGTTCTGCCCTAACGTAGTAAACTGCTTCTCCTGTATATCGCTCACCTTGCCTGATGGATAGAGTACGATGACACGTGTGCCGGGCACGCCGAGAAAGCCGTTAGCCACCGCGCTGCCGGTATCGCCGGAAGTGGCTACGAGTATGACGATCTCACGTTTCTGCTCGCGCGCAAAGTAGCCCAGTAACTGCGACATAAAGCGGGCACCGAAGTCTTTAAAGGCCAGCGTAGGCCCATGAAATAACTCCAGCGCGTGGACGTTGTCTTCCACCTCTACTACAGGTACGTCGAAGTTCACGGTGTGCTCCACAATGCGCTGCAGCTCTTCGGCAGGTACATCGTCCTGAACAAAGGCACGGGCTACGGTAAAGGCGATTTCAGCCAGCGAAAGATCTGGTAACGCTGCCAGGAAGTCGGCGGGCAGCTGGGGAATATACTCGGGCATATACAGCCCATTGTCGGGCGCAAGCCCCTCTATGACTGCTTCGCGAAGGCTGGCCTGCCGCGAAGGATTGTTGGTGCTATAGAATTTCATTCGTGTTTTGCTGGAATTTGAACGGTTGTCATAATGGCGTGTGGTGTTACCCGGTAACGCGCGCGCCTTTGTCGTTTATACGTGATACGAAGACATCGCTCTCCAGGCGCAGCTCCTCGAACTGGCTTTGAATGGCCCTGCCCACGGCACGCGCTATATCGTACTCAGTACTGAGCGCAAAGATGGTCGGCCCGGAGCCGGAGATGCCGCAGCCAAGTGCTCCTTCTTTTATTGCACGTTCCTTTATGCCATCGAAGCCCGGTATAAGCAATGCGCGTATAGGCTCAGCCACTACATCCTGAAGTGAGCGCATAATAAGGCCATAGTCCGGCTTCATAAGACCTACCACCAGGCCGGCGATGTTACCCCATTGTGTAATGGCATCTTTCATCGGTATGCTGCCGCGCAGCACTTTGCGTGAGTCTTCCGTTTTAAGCTCGATGTGCGGGTGTACGAGAGTGCAGTAAAGGTTCGATGGTGTGGGGATTCGCGTAACGTCAAGCGGCGAATAACCGCGGATCAGCACGAAGCCTCCGAGCAGCGACGGCGCCACGTTGTCGGCATGCGCGGCACCACAGGCTATGCGCTCAGCCTCCATGGCAAACGGCAGCAACTGCTCACGGGTAAGCGGCTCGTCATGCAGGTGATTTATTGCCACGAGGGCCGCCACAGAGCTTGCCGCGCTGGAGCCCATGCCGCTGCCCAGCGGCAGGTGTTTATTAAGTATGATCTCAGCGCCCCGGCTGCTATCGATGGCCTTGAGATATTCCAGTACGGCCACACCAGCTGTATTGCGGGCAGCTTCAAGAGGAAGGCGACCGCCATCGCCGGTGATGGAAGAAATGGTTACATCGCTTTTACCATTGAGGGTAACGATCACTTCGTCCGCAGGCGCCTCTACGGCAAAGCCGAAGATGTCGAAGCCACACGATACATTGGCCACGGTGGCTGGTGCGGATGCTTTTATAGTTTTCATGAAGGGTTGTCATTTACAGACTTGCGTCCGGGTTGTTGTTTTTTGAGTTTGTAAAGCCACAGTGAGACGGTTTATACATTATTTAGCGGGCGTAGTGCCCGATACGTATAACATCGGCAAACACGCCTGCGGCAGTCACCGCGGCACCCGCGCCGGGGCCACGGATCACCATGGGGCGTTCGTGGTAGCGCTCGGTTGTAAGCAGTATAATGTTGTCACTGCCGGACAGGGAATAGAATGGGTGCTTCTCTCCTACCGCGCCGAGCGATACACAGGCCTTACCTTCTTTCAGCACGGCAGTATAGCGCAGCTTCTCCTTCCGGTCTTCGGCTTCGGCACGGAGCTTCTCGAAGGTCGCATCGTGTTTACCGAGGCGTTGGAAGAACTCGTCTACCGAAAGCTTGCTGTCCTGACAATCCTGGGGCACAAGGTTCTGTACATGTATGTCGCTGAGCTCTAACGGCAGGCCGGCTTCGCGCGCGAGAATCAGGATCTTACGGGCCACATCCATACCGCTGAGGTCGTCACGCGGGTCGGGTTCGGTATATCCTTTGGCTTTGGCTTCTTTCACTACATCGCTGAAGTTCATGCCGGCGGCAAACGTGCTGAAGAGGAAGTTAAGCGTACCACTGAGTACAGCCTCGACACTGATCACCTTATCGCCGCTCAGCAGCAGATCGTTCAATGTATTGATCACGGGCAGACCTGCGCCGACATTGGTCTCATACAAGAACTTCACTCCACGGCGGAAGGCTGTGCGGCGCAAAGTTTGATATTGTTCAATAGGCCCGGAGTTAGCCTTTTTATTGGGCGTGACGATGGAGATGTTGGCGTCCAGGATCTCGCGGTAAACGGCAGTCACTTCCTCGCTCGAGGTGCAGTCTACAAAGATGCTGTTGGACAGGTTGCAGGCTATCATCTTTGCGGCAAACGCCGGCATGCTCATATCTTCACCCTCCTGCTTCATGGTCTCCAACGCAGTGGCCGGTTCGAGGCCGGTGTCGCTGAATAGCATCTTGCGGCTGTTCGCTACAGCCATTACGTTTACTTCCAGCATGTTCTCCGCGGCCAGCTTGCTGAACTGCTCGCTGATCATCTTCAGCAGCGCGCTGCCGATCAACCCGGTGCCTACCAGGAACACGTGCAGCAGCTTGCGATCAGACAGGAAGAACGATTCGTGCAGAGCATTAAGCGCCTTTGCCGCATCCACCTGGCGCACTACAGCAGATATATTCCGTTCGGACGATCCCTGTGCGATAGCCATTACGTTCACACCGTTTTTACCGAGGCCGCTGAACATCCGCGCGCTGGTTCCCGGACTGCGCTTCATACCATCGCCCACAACTGCCACGATCGACAAATCCGATTCTATCTGCACCGGATCGATCTCTTCATTGCGGATCTCGTACTGAAACTCTTTTTCGATGGCAACCTTGGCGGTATGCGCATGGGCATTTTCCACGGCAAGGCATATCGAGTGCTCGGACGATGCCTGGCTGATGAGTATAACATTTATCCGCTCACGCGCCAGGGTGGCAAACAAACGCATGGATGCACCAACTACCCCTAGCAGGCCACTCCCTTGCAGACTAAGCAGGCTCACGGCATTCATACAGGAGATGCCCTTGATCATCTTCCCATTAGCCGACTGCGCATGGATCAGTGTACCCCGGAACGATGGGTTGAATGTGTTCTTTATCCAGATCGGTATCCGGTTTATCATGGCCGGTTGCATGGTAGCCGGGAAGATTACCTTGGCACCGAAGTGCGAAAGCTCCATCGCTTCCTCATAGCTCATCTCTTCTACGGTAAAGGCCTTCTTCACCAGGCGTGGATCTGCGGTCATCATACCGTCTACGTCGGTCCATATCTCGAGGTCTGATGCCTGGAGGGCGCCGGCCACGATAGCCGCGGTATAATCCGAACCGCTACGCCCCAATGTAGTGGTTTCACCGGAAGCTGAGGTTGCTATAAAACCGGTGACGATCTGTATGTCGCTGTTGTATTTGAAGTGCTCGCGGATGAGCTTGTTTGTCGCTTCAAAGTCTACCCTGGCATAGCCGAACTGGTCGTCGGTGCGGATCACCTTGCGGGCATCGAGGAACTGGACCGACAGGCCCTGATCGCGAAATGCTTCGGCTATTATATACGCCGACAGCCGTTCACCAAAGCTCATAACATAATCGAGCGTACGAACGGTACGTTCTTTTACAAGGAAGATACCATTGAGAATGTCTTCAAGCTCATTGATCGTGATTTTCACCTGCGCAAGTATTCCGCTTTGGCGTTGCACAGTCACAAGACCACGTACAGCGTCCAGGTGGCGCTTCTCCAACTCTGTGAGCCTGGTCTTATACTCGGTGTTGCCTTCGAGCGCAAGCTTGCTGATGTGAATGAGGTTATCGGTTACGCCACCGAAGGCGGAGAAGACTATAGCTACATCTTCTTTGAGATAAGGTCTTACGATTTCCACAACGGACAGTATCCGGGCGGGGGTGGCTACCGAAGAGCCACCAAATTTAAGGACTTTCATAACGAAGGACGTTCCAGGGAACTATTTTAGGAGTTGAGGTTGATGTATTGAATAATTACGGAAACACGGGTATCAACTCTGCCGGCTCCTGGAGCGGGTATAATTGATGGGTTGGGGGGTTATATAATCATATCGGGATTTACCCCGTAATGATTGTAGAAATTGTGATGGTGGTAGTAGCTGTAGTAATAATAATTGTGATAACGGTAACAGCAGCCATGCAAATCACAGCAGTCTTCGAAGCGAAGCCGATGGTGATTGACGATATGTTTTGCTGTATTGTCATAATGACTGATCTAAATAATGAAATGATAAGCTTGATTCCAATATATTTTTTAAGATTTTTGCACGAACTAACGATTAGTAGCGCTCCTACAACGATTGCAATCATAAAATTATGTCATTGAAAAAGAAAAAGTTCCCCCGGGAGTCGTTCGTAAGCATGACTGAGCTCGTGCTCCCGAACGATACCAACACGCTGAATAACCTCATGGGGGGACGACTTATGCACTGGATGGACATCGTGTCGGCCATTGCCGCGCAGAAACACTCCAACCGCATTGTGGTTACGGCGTCTGTAGACAATATCTCCTTCAAACACCCTATTCGCCTCGGAAACGTCGTTACGCTGCGTGCCAAGGTTACACGCGCCTTCAGCACGTCGATGGAAGTGCGGATCGATGTAGATGCAGAAGACGTTCCTTCGGCTCACAAATTCGAAAGCAACGCTGCTTATTTCACATTCGTAGCGCTCGACAACGAAGGCAAGCCCACCGAGATTCCCGAAATCGAGCCGGAAAGCGATGAAGAAAAAGAATTATACAATGGTGCCTTGCGCCGTCGCCAGCTTCGTCTTATTCTTGCTAACCGCATGAAGCCTTCCGAAGCGAAGGAGCTGCGTTCCATTTTTGATATCCGTGAATCATAAACGACTATGACTGCTGCTGCCGCACTTGAAAGCCTTTTCAACGAAGATCTGTACCAGTTGCCTCCACGCGTGCTGATCATCCTGGCCGAACCGTGGGAAGAGGTTTCGGAAGATAGCCGCACGCTTGTCGCCAAGATCCTTTCGTCCGTGCGGTTATCGCTGCCGGTAGTACACATCATCACGCGCAGCGACTTCAGCGTGGACGATCTGGCAGCCTTTGCTCCTACCCGCATCATCTCGTTCGGTTCAGTATTTAAGAGCGCTCACAAACCGTACGAGAACACGGTTGTAGGAAATACTTCGGTCATCGTAGCCGATCGCCTGGTTCAACTGGACGATGCCAAAAAGAAAAGCCTGTGGCAGGCATTGAGAGTAATGTTCGGAATTTAAGAGTTGGGGACTATAGAAAACAGGGTGAGTGCCCCGATAACTATCGGGGAGAGCGGTAATGCACAAACTCAAAAAAGCTCAGGGTGAGTATTTCGACAAGCGAATGCTCACCCTGTTTTTTTCTTCGCGCCTCGCACTGGTGCTCGCGCTGCATGTTGTTAGTGTTATGTTATAAAAAACCAATTCTCCGTTACTGAATACAACAATGTTCCTTCAATCTTCGCTGATCCTGACGCTCGGAGCCCTGCGATATTTCGTAGCCATCTCATACGCATAGGCAATCTCCAGCAGCACCGGCTCACTCCAGGCCCTTCCAAAAAATGATAATCCAACCGGCAAATCTTCTACAAACCCCATCGGTACTGTTATGCTCGGGTAGCCTGCACGTGCCGCAGGTGATGAGCTACCGAGTTGGAAGCTATCGCCGTTAATTGGGTCGGTTTTCCAGGCGGGGCTGCCCGTTGGCGAGACAATGGCATCCAGCTTATGCTCGTTCATGATCTTATCCAGGCCTTCCTCGCGGCTGCCTTTGCTGAGACTGGCCAGGGCCTTTATATACTCTTCGCTTGTTATGGAACCTTTTTCCTGCGCCATTTCCAGGACAGACTGGTCAAAGTATCGTAATTCTATGCTGTCGTTTTTATTGAAGTCGATAAGCTCCTGCAGGCTTTTCACCGGTGCATCAGGACCGAGCGATGCCAGGTAACGATTCAGACCGTCCTTGAACTCATACAACATTACTTCAAAGGAATAATGCCCCACATCCTCGGCTATATCATGTATCTCTACGATAGTGGCGCCCTTTTGCTTCAACAGTTTTATGGCCTGAAGCATCAGTGTATCCACTTTATGGTTTTCGCCGAGGGGCCGGTTATAAAATCCGATACGTTTCCCTTTCAGGCCGTCTTCTTTAAGAAAGGTTGTGTAATCTGTATAAATATGGCCAGGGCTGCTCCACGTCTTCTGGTCGGCAGAGTCTATTCCAACAAGCGCTCCCAAAGCAATCGCCGCATCACGAACGGTGCGGGCCATAGGGCCAGGCGTATCTTGCGTGAACGATATGGGAATGATACCTGAACGACTGATAAGCCCTACCGTAGGCTTAATACCGACGATGCCGGTGGCATGACTGGGGCACACGATAGAGCCATTGGTTTCCGTGCCGATAGCAAGCATCGTAAGGTTTGCTGCCACGGCTACTGCAGAACCGGAGCTGGACCCACAAGGGTTGCGCGTGATATCATACGGGTTCTTCGTCTGCCCGCCGAGCCCGCTCCAGCCACTGGTAGAAAGCTGCCCCCTGAAATTAGCCCACTCGCTTAAGTTGGCCTTTGCGATTATTACGGCTCCCGCCTCGCGAAGCTTCTTCGCCACATAGCTGTCCTGTAAAGGGTGTGAGCCTTCAAGCGCCCTTGAACCCGCCGTGGTCGCCATATTATCATGCGTGTCTATATTGTCTTTAAGAACAACCGGCACGCCGTAGAGCGGCATCTTTTGTTTATCGGCATCGCTCAGGCTATCGAGCGAGCCGGCGATGTCCATGGCATCCGGGTTTATCTGGATAATGGAGTTAAGCTTAGGTCCGTTCTTATCGATGGCCTCGATACGGTCCATGTAAGCCTGCACTACCTGGCGAATCGTAAACGTCTTGTCTTTATACCCCTGTTGCAATGTGGCAATCGTAAGCTCATCGATGGGAAGCAGGTTCGACTCCAGTGGTGTCGGAGCGTCGGGTTGGGGTGGAGCGCAGGAAAGGGCGTAAAGCAATGCGATCGGTAAGAAGCGGGTTACATGGCGAAAGGACATCGTGTATTAAGTTATGATGTGCTAGAAATATACAATATCCCGTCAATAAAAGTATACTCTTGAGTATGGCCGGTTGTTGAGGTCACTAAAGGGCGTATCACGTCCGTGCCGCTGCTTTACTTCGTTCGGCGGAGTCCGATAGAATCTGCCTTCGTATGAACCTCCGGTCACGAAGGTCCGGCATGGATTCTACCCAATAAATTTATCGGTATACCGCTAACGTTAGATTACGTCAGATTTGGCGATTTTACGACTTCTTCTATCTTTGTCGGGGTTTCGAAAACCGGCTGGTTTGCAGTTGGCTTTTTGATAGCTGTTAATCCTAAACCTAAAAATTGTTAAGTCTACCAATCCACACATCATGAACAGTATTTTATATCTAATCCCGGCTTTCGGCGTGATCGGTCTGCTCGCCATGGCCATCAAATCAGCCTGGGTAAGCAAGCAGGACGCCGGCGACGCCAAGATGCAAGAGCTGGCCGGCTACATAGCCAACGGTGCTATGGCATTCCTGCGTGCCGAATGGAAGATCCTGGGCTACTTTGCCATCATCGCCGCATTATTGCTGGGCTGGTCGGGCACGTTGGTTGAGGATTCATCGCCGCTTATTGCCGTATCGTTTCTTATCGGCGCGGTGTTATCTGCCCTGGCAGGCTATATAGGTATGAAAATCGCCACCAAGGCGAACGTGCGTACCACACAGGCAGCGCGCACAAGTCTGGCGCATGCGCTGAAAGTTTCGTTTACGGGCGGTTCGGTGATGGGGATCGGTGTGGCAGGTCTGGCTATTCTGGGCCTGGGTGGATTGTTCATAATTCTGTATCAATATTTTGTTCCCGCCGGCGCTGCCATCACGGGGCATGAGATGAAACGCGCTATCGAAGTACTGGCGGGCTTTTCGCTCGGTGCCGAGTCTATCGCATTGTTCGCGCGCGTGGGCGGCGGTATTTACACGAAGGCTGCCGACGTTGGCGCCGACCTCGTTGGTAAAGTAGAAGCCGGTATCCCCGAAGACGACGTTCGCAACCCCGCAACGATCGCCGATAACGTAGGTGACAACGTAGGCGATGTGGCCGGTATGGGTGCCGACCTTTTTGGCTCGTACGTGGCCACGATCCTGGCTACCATGGTACTCGGCCAGGAGATCGACGCCTCAAGCGACAAGTTTGGCGGCCTCTCTCCTATCCTGCTGCCGATGCTGATTGCCGGTTTCGGTATTATCTTCTCGATCATAGGTACCTGGTTCGTTCGTATTAAGAACGAGACGGACAGTGTACAACGCGCCTTGAATATCGGTAACTGGTCGTCGATCATTATGACGGCTATCTCGTCTTACTTCCTGGTTATATACCTGCTTCCGGAAACGATGACTCACCGCGGCGTAACATTCACGTCACTGGATGTATTCATCGCTATAATAATCGGTCTTATCGTGGGCACGCTTATGAGTATGATCACGGAGTTCTATACTGCTATGGGTAAACGCCCTGTGCTTTCGATCATCAAGCAATCCGGCACCGGTCATGCTACAAACATTATCGGCGGTCTGTCGGTAGGTATGGAATCTACCGTACTGCCTACGATAGTGCTGGCTGCCGGTATTATCCTTTCGTATCAGTTCGCCGGTCTTTACGGTGTGGCTATTGCTGCCGCCGGTATGATGGCCACTACGGCCATGCAGCTTGCTATCGACGCTTTCGGTCCTATTGCCGACAACGCCGGGGGTATTGCTGAAATGAGCCAGCTGCCTGAAGAAGTTCGTCACCGCACGGATAACCTCGATGCCGTGGGCAACACTACCGCTGCCACCGGTAAAGGTTTTGCTATCGCTTCTGCCGCACTTACATCGCTGGCGCTGTTCGCCGCGTTCGTAGGTATCGCTGGCATCAGCTCGATCGATATATTCAAGGCCCCTGTTCTGGCGGGGCTGTTTGTCGGTGGTATGATTCCGTTTATCTTCTCCTCGCTGGCTATAGCGGCCGTAGGTCGTGCGGCGATGGACATGGTAAACGAAGTACGCCGCCAGTTCCGCGAGATCCCGGGCATTATGGAATACAAGGCCAAGCCTGAGTATGAAAAATGTGTGGCTATCTCTACCAACGCTTCTATCCGCGAGATGATCGCTCCCGGAGCCATCGCGCTTATCGTTCCGGTGGTTGTAGGTTTTGCGTTCGGCGCGGAGGTTCTTGGCGGCATGCTGGCTGGTGTAACGGTATCGGGCGTGCTTATGGGCATGTTCCAGTCTAACGCCGGTGGTGCGTGGGATAACGCGAAAAAGTCATTCGAAAAAGGAGTCGAGATCAACGGCCAGATCTACTACAAGAAGTCAGAGCCACACAAGGCGTCTGTAACTGGCGACACTGTAGGCGATCCGTTCAAGGATACTTCCGGTCCTTCGATGAACATTCTTATCAAGCTTACCTCTATCGTGGCGCTTATCATCGCGCCTCACCTGCCTAAGATTGCGCCATTGTCTCACAAAGCTGGTGAGAAAGCCGCAACGGAATTGGTTACGGAAATGAAGGCAGCACAAGAAATTGTAAAATAAGGGCATGTACATCAGAATCCTTATCCGATTCTTATCGGAAAAGGATTTATAAAACAAAAGCCTGCAGGTTTGAACTTGCAGGCTTTTGTTTTATAACGTCGACTCATAAAGAATCGCTATCAAGTAACATTAACTTCTATAGATGAAGTGATCCGGACCTCCTATTCGATCTTCAGGTCGTAGCCATTGCTATTTTGTAACTTAACGTGCCATGTTTTATCAGGACCTCCTTCGTCTACTGTAAGTGTGAAGTAGGCATTGTTGTTCGAAAAGTCTTTAACCTCGTATTGCATCGGCGCCTCCGCGCTATATTTTTCATCGCCGTTATCGTAGGCTAAAGCAATCTGTGCGCCCGTAAGCGCCGTTACGATTACACGAGGATAGGTCATGCCATGTGCTTTCACTTTCTTCACGGCGAAGGTTCTTCCATCATTTAGTGTAATCACACCGTTGGCATAGGTAGCGGAAAGCTTTACCGGTTGAGAGGCGGTTACGGGCGCCGATGGCTGCGTCGGCGTCGCAGGCTGAACAGGTTCCGATGCTACCACGGGATCGTTGTTACAATCCTGGATCTTAAGGACGCGCTCGCCCTTTTTATTCTTCTCTATAGAATAAAGGCAATTTGTACCCTGCCGAATACCCTTACGCGTTAGTTCGGGCGTAGTTCCATCAGCAAATACTATCCGGAATGCTACCGGCACTTCGGATACGTTGGTGACTACCCGTGACGCAGGAGCACCATTTTTACGATCGCCGTTCAGATACAACGTGAAGTTCTCGCCGCTTTGTGAAAATACGGTTACCGTACCCGGACCGGGAGGTGTATCGGCATCCTGCCCATTGGCATTAATAAAAGCCGTTGCAGTAAGGACAACAGAAAACAGTAAAGTCTTTACATGATAATGCATAGTTTTTTGATTTTGTTAGTTTGTATCTGAACGAAGCGACGTCGTCAAAAATGCAGCATAGCCATGCTTAGACAATAAGCATACCAATTCATAACACCAAAGCACGAGCTTTGAAAAGAGCCAGTGTCTGCGTTCTGAAGTTAGAAAATTTATTCGGATAACTGAAGACGCAAAAACGATTAGCGCTTCACCCTTTAACATATCAATAACAACATTATCGGTGTTGAGCATGTTTGTATTGGCACCGATACAAAGCTGACATCTTTTTACCGATCTCCACGCCCAAAACCAGAAGGTCAGGCTGCCGATGGTAATACGAACAACCAGAATACTCCCAAAGATGGCCCGAAGGACGGCCAAAACCCTCCCCGATTGCTGACCGCGCATCTATTCAGACCATTCTGAAAATCTTACAAATCCTGGTTATATTTCGTGTATGAAAAAACTGCTCCCACTACTCCTGGTGCTTTCGGCCTACGGGCTTGGGGCTCAGTCTATTGTTGGCAAATGGAATACTATTGACGACAGCTCGGGTAAGGAAAGGTCGGTTGTGGAGATTTTTGAGCGTGACGGGCTGGTGTTTGGCAAAGTGAGTCGGATCTTTACACAAGCTGGCGAAGATCCTGACCCGGTTTGCGACGATTGCTCCAAGGACGATCCGCGTTACAATAAAAAGATCATCGGCATGGAGATCGTTCAGAATATGAAAAAGTCCGGCAGCGAATACGCCGACGGTCAGATCCTGGACCCGCAAAACGGACGGGTATACAATTGCCGCATGTGGATGGAAGGAAACGATCTTAAAGTCCGTGGCTACTGGGGGCCTTTTTACCGCACTCAGACGTGGAAAAGGGCCAATTGACAGCTGTACCCCGATTTCATTGGGGCGCGTTGTTAGCTTTCGTCAAAAAATTCATAGAAAATTAATCTGTTTGGGTTACAACACCAGACTCTCATGGTATACAGGTTGAATTCAGGCATGAACGAAAAAGAGATTTTCGAGCGCATCTGCAAAGGCGATGAAAAGGCTCTGGAGTTCCTTTATAAGAAATATTACAGGATGATGACCAAGCTGGTCATTACCAACAGCGGCACCGAGGATGAGGCGAGGGATATATACCAGGACGCGCTGATTGTATTCTGGCAGAAGGCAACTTCGGGCAAGCTCGTATTAACGTCAAAAATCAGTACATATATCTACAGCATCTGCCAAAACCTTTGGCGTAAGGAGCTGGATAGAAAAAAGCGTCTCTCCAATGAAGAAAAGGACTCCCCTGTGTCGTTGGATACAGAGACGGCCGAGCGAGACAAGATCATTTTGCAATGTATCGAGCAGCTGGGAGACACTTGTAAAAAGGTGTTGATGTACTATTATTTTGACGAAATGTCGATGCAGGACATAGCCGATACACTGGGCTTTGCCAACACCGACACCGCGAAGACGAAGAAATATAAGTGTAAAAAGAAACTGGACGATTTAGTAAAGGCGCTGTACTCCGAGCGCGATTTTTTGGATTAATATTATGGCATCAGAAAGAGATTTGGAATTGCTGGATGACTACATCCGCGAACGCCTTAGCAACGCAGACCGTGCCGCCTTCGAGCAGAAGCTTTCGGGCGATACCGCATTGCAGCGCGAGCTTAAGGTCCAGCAGCGTATAGCAGACGGCCTGCGTAAGGCACGTACTGCACAACTGAAGACCATGCTGAGTAACGTACCGGTAGCTGCCGTGCCTACGACAGCCTCGATACTGGCCAAGGTTGCGGGCGGTCTTGTATTCACAGGCCTTGTGGTTACGGGCGTATACTTCTACGCAACCCGTAACGAGTCGGCACCGAGCCAGGAACCTGTAGAACAAATAACGCCGGGCACGATCGACAGCGCCTCAGCCGATACGAACAACTCGATATCTCCCGAGTCGGTTACTCCAACGCCGGAAGATCGACCGGATACCGAAACTACGAAGCTGGCTGAGAAGACAACTTCAACACCCGCCACGTCGCCTGACGCAAAGATCAAGGCATACAATCCTGCCGATGATCAGAACGCTGCTGACGGCACAACAAATGTGCCCCAGGCCGGTGTAACCGAAACCAACGCTTCCGCCAGGACATCACCGGTAGCCGTCGTAGACAATACGAATGTGAAGTACACCTTCCACTACCAGTTTAAGGAAGGCAAGCTGATCCTTTACGGCGCGTTTGAGAAGAACCTGTATGAGATCCTCGAGATCTTCAGCGACAACAAGCGGACATCGTTCCTCTACTACAAGACCAACTACTACCTCCTGGACGAACAGGGGGAAGATGTCAAGTCTCTCCTGCCCATAAAGGACGAAACGCTGCTGGTGAAGCTCCGTGAATACCGGAAGAATCACCTGGAGAAATAGAACATTAGTTTATCTGTCTATAGAAAGGCTGTCCACAGGGGCAGCCTTTCGTTTTTTTCAACCCTGGGTGTAATAGCCACAAAACGAATCATTAGCCAAATATTATTCTGCTATCCGTGCCTGGACACGAACAGCACTCAAGCTGATTTTCGGGGCTGGCATCAAAATCGGGGTTATGTGAACAATTTAAATTTTATCCTAACTTTGGCCTTGGACATGGAGAAAACAACACGTAAGAAGACACTGGGAGGCTATCCGGCCGCGGGTGTGGTGGTGAGCATCACGCTGGCCCTTTTCGTTATCGGTTTGTTTGGCGTGCTGGTGCTGTACTCGCGCGAGCTCGAGCGGCAGATCCGTCAGAACATCCGGATGCAGGTGTACCTCAAGTCGAACGTTACGGAGACACAGCGTCTGCAGATCGAGAATAAGCTGCTGTCGCAGGACTATGTGAACAAGGACGGCGGTCGTGGTGTGGACTATGTTTCCAAGGACGAGGCGGCGAAGAAATTCATCGCGGAAACCGGTGAGGATTTTACGAAGTTCATCGGCGACAATCCGCTGCGTGATGCTTTCCTGGTGAGTATCGATCCGCGTTATCACTCGCTGGAACAGATGAGTACGATAAAGACGGAGATCCAGAAGATGAGCGGGGTGTTCCAGGTGTATTACGTGGAAGGTCTTATCGACTCGGTCAACAAGAATATTACGAAGATCGGGTTGGTGCTGGTGGGCATTATTATCGTGCTGCTGGTGGTTACTACTCTTTTGATCAACAATACATTACGGCTGGCGTTGTTCTCACAGCGTTTCCTGATCCGCAGCATGCAGCTGGTGGGTGCACGGCGCTGGTTTATTACGCGTCCGTTCCTGGTGCGCTCGGTGGGTTATGGCTTGCTGTCGGGTATACTGGCTGCGGGATTGCTGTGGCTACTGTCTGACTATGCGCAGCGGACCCTGGCAGATCTGAAGCTGCTGCATCATACGAGCGAGTTCTACCCCTTATTGGGTCTGTTGCTGGTACTGGGCACTGTCATTGCGGTAATCAGCACTTATTTTTCAGTACGGCGCTACCTGCGCATGTCTTTAGACGAACTATATTGATTTACACATACATGGAAAGCAAAACTCCTTCCGACAACAAACTTCCGTTTGGCAAAAAGAACTATCAGTGGATGATCATCGGTGTGGTCACGCTCGTCGTAGGCTTCATCATTATGTCGCTGGATAGTGAGCCTCATGGCTTCGGCTTCATGGGACTTACGCTGGGGCCGATCGTGGTTATGGCGGGATTCGTAATCGAGATCTACGCAATTCTTATCAAACCCACGGAATAAGGTTCCGGGAGGACCGGGCTTACTCTTTCCAGGGATCATTCGTTTTTATAGCCGCTGCAGCCAATCGTGGGCGGCGTTTTAAACCAATACTATGTCTTTAATTCACGCTATCATCCTGGCCATTATTGAAGGATTGACGGAGTTCCTGCCGGTATCGTCTACCGGGCACATGATCATCGGCTCGTCGCTGATGGGTATTGCGTCGGCTCCGTTTACGAAGTTGTTTACCGTAGCCATACAGTTTGGGGCGATCCTGTCGGTGGTGGTGCTGTACTGGAAGCGATTTTTCCAGTCGTTCGACTTTTACTTCAAGCTGCTGGTTGCTTTTATTCCGGCTGCCGTGATGGGACTGCTGTTCAACGACCAGATCGATATGTTATTAGAGCGTGTAGACGTGGTGGGCTATATGCTGCTGCTGGGCGGGATCTTCTTTTTGTTTGTGGATTCGATCTTCGCCAAGAACGAAAGCAGCGAGAAGACCATGGATTATCCTTCGGCGTTCAAGATCGGTTGCTTCCAGGTTATCGCTATGATACCGGGTGTATCGCGGTCTGCGGCTACGATCATCGGTGGCCTTACGCAGAAATTCAATAAGAAAACAGCTGCGGAGTTCTCGTTCTTCCTGGCTGTGCCGACGATGTTTGCGGCTACCGCGAAGAAGCTTTTCGACTATGTGCATGATGGTGGCGTTTTCGGCCAGGAGGAGATCATGCTGTTTGCCGTGGGCAACGTGGTGGCGTTTATCGTAGCCATTATCGCTATCAAATCATTTATCAGTTTTCTTACCAGCCATGGGTTCAGGATATTCGGCTACTACCGCATTGTGGTGGGCGCCGCGATTCTTATCCTGTACTACCTTGGCTATGAACTTTCCATTGTTTAATGGACTCTCCTGCTCCTGAAGAAAGCCGTGTACTGCTTCTGAACAAGCCGTACGAATGGACGTCGTTCGACGTGGTGAACAAGCTTCGCTATATTTTAAAGATGAAGAAGATCGGCCATGCAGGCACGCTGGATCCCCTGGCGACAGGGCTGCTGATCGTCTGCACCGGCAAGATGACGAAGCGCATCGAAGAGTTCATGGGCCAGGAGAAGGAATATACGGGTACGTTTGTTATCGGTCAGCGTACGCCTTCGCACGATCTCGAGACCGAGGTGAGCGAGGCGGTGGACATTTCTCATATCACTACGGATATGCTGAAGGCCGCTACCATGCCGCTGACGGGCAATATCGAGCAGCTTCCTCCCATGCACTCGGCGATACGGGTGGGCGGCAAGCGCGCGTATCAGTTTGCGCGGCAGGGTAAGGAAGTGGAGCTGAAGCCGCGGGCCGTGGAGGTTCGTGAGTTCGAGATCACGTCGGTGAATCTTCCGGAGGTGAACTTCCGTATTGTATGTTCGAAGGGGACTTATATCCGGAGTATAGCAAGGGATTTTGGGGATGCTTTGGGCGTGGGGGCGTATATGTCGGTGCTTTGCAGGACGCGAATTGGGGAGTTTAGGTTGGCGGATGCGTTGGAGATTGAGCAGGTAAAGAAGATGGAGTGAGTGTGGGGTAGTGAGCAGGCACCACCGAGTATCTCGGGCACGGCAAGTCACAGACTTGCGCCAATGTACGGTCGCCGCTGACGCTAAAGACTTACGCCAACGTACTTTACTTGCATCTTAAAATATAGGGATACAATAAGGGCCATTATGAAGATATACCATGGGATTGATGATTTTGTGAGGTTGGAGTATGCGGTGGTTACCAGCGGGACGTTTGATGGGGTTCATGTGGGGCACCAGAAGATTTTGGCGCGGCTGCGTGAGGTGGCGGCGGCTAATAATGGGGAGACTGTCGTTATTACGTACTGGCCGCATCCGCGGTTGGTGCTTCATCCGGAAGATACTACGCTGCAGCTTCTCAATACTTTCGAGGAGAAGGCTGAATTGCTCAAAGAACATGGCATCGATCACCTGATACGTATTCCGTTTACGCGGGAATTCTCGCAGCTTACTTCGGAAGAGTTTATTTCTAATATTCTGGTCCGTACGATCGGCACGCGTAAGCTTGTGATCGGCTATGACCATCACTTCGGCAAGAATCGTGAGGGCAGCTTCGAGCAACTGAAGCAGAATGCGCCGCGGTACGGTTTTGATGTGGAGGAGATCTCGCGCCAGGACGTGGACAATGTGGGCGTGAGCTCTACCAAGATCCGCCAGGCTTTGGAAGTTGGCGATATCGATACGGCTACTCACTTCCTGGGCAAGCCTTATACGCTCTCGGGGCGTGTTATTATCGGGGATAAGATCGGCCGCACGCTGGGTTACCCTACGGCGAACCTGGAGATCGACTCCCGCAACAAGCTTGTTCCGGCCGATGGTATCTATGCCGTTACGGTTACACACGAGGGCAAGCTGTACAAGGGCATGCTTTACATCGGTCACAGGCCTACGATAAACGGCGTTACCCGCAACATCGAGGTGAACCTGTTCGACTTTGCGAGTGAGATCTACGGCGACTCGCTTACGATACATTTCCAGGCTTATATACGCGGCGATATGAAGTTCAATGGCCTGGACGAGTTGCGGCAGCAGATGGACCACGATAAGGTAGAATCGCTTCGCAAGCTCGAAAATATCGTTTGAATTTTTTCGTGAGCTTCCAAACACCTAAACTTGGTGTATGGAATCGACCCTTCTCTGGACACCTTCGGATGCGCTCAAGGCTTCCGCCAACCTTACCCGTTACCGCGCATGGCTGGCCAAGAACTATGCTCTTTCTTTTGACGACTACGGCCCGCTGTGGCAGTGGTCTGTAGACCAGCCCGAAGCTTTCTGGGGCTCGCTACTGCAATATTTCGATGTGCAGTATGACGGTTCGTATACCCGTATACAGAGCTCGGACCCGATGCCGCATACACACTGGTTTGAAGGGATACAACTGAACTACGCCGAACATATCTTCCGCATGGCCTCTTCAGAGCGGCCGGCGATTATCTTTCAACGCGAGGGTGGTCCGCTGCACGAGGTCTCGTGGCAGGAGCTCAAAGACCGGGTCACTTCCCTGCAACATTTCCTGAAGGCTCAGGGTGTAAAAGCCGGCGATCGTGTGGCCGCCTATATGCCGTGTATACCCGAAGCTACCGTGGCTTTCCTGGCTGTGAACGGGCTCGGCGCTGTATGGTCCAGCTGCTCGCCTGACTTTGGGACAAACTCGGTTATAGACCGCTTCGCGCAGATCGCTCCCAAGGTGTTGCTCGCGGTTGATCAATATACCTATGGCGGTAAGACATTCAGTAAGACGGATGTTGTTCGGGATGTTATTGCAGCGATCCCGTCGCTGGAGCACGTGGTTATACTCAACGACTCCCCTACAGTAGAGAGCCGTGTGCCTGTGAGCTCGTGGCGCTCTGTAACGGAGACGCATACGGGCAATCCTGAGTTCGTTCGCGTGCCGTTCGGGCACCCGATCTGGATCTTATATTCTTCGGGTACTACGGGCCTGCCGAAAGCTATTGTGCATTCTCAGGGCGGCATCCTGCTGGAGCATCTGAAGTACGGCACTTTCCATAACGACTTCCGCGCAGGGGAACGCTGCTTCTGGTATACTACGACCGGCTGGATGATGTGGAACTATATTCAGAGCAGCCTGCTGGCGGGCAGCACGCTGGTGATTTACGACGGCAGCCCGGGTTATCCTGACCTCAAGGTTTTGTGGAAGTTTGCGCAGGACGCCGGTGTACATCACTTCGGCACCAGCGCCGGCTTTATCCTGGCCAACCTGAAAGGCGGCGTACAGCCCGGGCGTGATTTCGATCTTTCAGCGCTTCGATCCATCAGCTCTACGGGCAGCACCCTGCCGCCGGAGGGTTTCGAGTGGGTGTATAATTCTGTAAAGCCCGAAGTATGGCTGGCGTCTATGAGCGGGGGCACCGACGTGTGCAGCGCATTTGTAGGCGGCAATCCGTGCTGGCCCGTCTATGCGGGCGAGATCCAATGCCGCGCGTTAGGCTGTCGGCTGGAAGCTTATACCGAAGAAGGACAGCCGGTGCTCGACGAGGTCGGTGAGATGGTGATCACACGGCCGATGCCGTCGATGCCGATTTACTTCTGGAACGATCCGGATTTCAAACGTTATACGGAGAGTTATTTCGATGTTTACCCGGGGGTATGGCGTCATGGAGACTGGACTCAGATCACCTCGCGGCAAGGCGTTATTATCTATGGACGTTCGGATGCGACTTTGAACCGGGGCGGTATACGCATCGGTACGAGTGAGATCTATCGCGCGGTAGACAAGGTGCCCGAGATCAAAGACAGCCTTATCATTTGTGTGGAAAAGAACGGCGGCGAGTTCTGGATGCCGTTGTTTGTTGTATTGCAACCAGGTGTTACGCTGGACGGCGCGTTACAGAAAAAGATCAACACGACGATACGCAACGAGTACAGCCCGCGACATGTTCCCGACGAGATCATTGCCGTGCCGGATGTGCCGTATACAATCAGCGGTAAGAAAACGGAGACCCCGGTTAAGAAGATCTTCATGGGTAAAGATCCGAAGGTGGTGGTCAATGCTGGCTCGCTGCGCAACCCGGCATCGATGGACTTTTTCGTGACGATGGCGGGTAAACCGGCATAGCAAACGTTAGCTGTCTGATCTCTGTGAAATGCTACGGAAACGGATTATAAACGTTTCGAAAACGGCGTGCTTTAATACCAAACTATTCTTTCGAAATGCTTTTGACGGGAAGCGTTGGCGTGTAGCTTTAAGCCCCGATGGACGTAGAGATTCTTTCCCGCATACAATTCGCTTTCACTATCGCCTTTCATTATATCTACCCTCCGTTAAGTATCGGACTGGGTTTGGTTATGGTGTTTATGGAAGCGCAGTACCTCCGCACCGGCAACGTTATCTATGAGAAGATGACTCGTTTCTGGCTGCGTATCTTCGCGCTTATTTTCGGTATAGGCGTTGCCACAGGTATTGTGATGGAGTTCGAGTTCGGCACCAACTGGGCTGTATACTCGCGGTACGTCGGTGATGTATTTGGCAGCGCGCTTGCTGCCGAGGGCATCTTCGCGTTTGCTTTGGAGTCGGGCTTTCTGGGTATCCTGATCTTTGGCTGGAACCGCGTGGGGCCTAAGGTACACTTCTTCTCCACTATTATGGTTACGCTGGGCTCTATGTTCTCCGCGATCTGGATCGTTGTGGCCAATTCGTGGCAGCAAACGCCTACGGGTTATCATATCGTAGGTGAAGGTTTGAAAGCGCGGGCGGAGATCACTGACTTCTGGGCGATGGTTTTCAACCCTTCCAGTATAGAGCGCATTTCGCATGTGTGGCTGGGCTCGTTCCTGGCCGGGGCGTTCCTGGTTATGAGTGTGAGCGCGTGGTACCTGTTGAAGGGAAAGTATGTGGAGTTGTCTCGGTCGTCGTTTTCAATTGCTTTGGGTGTTGGTGTTGTGTCTGCCTTGCTGCAGCTGGTAGCGGGACATCGTTCTGCCGACGTCGTGGCACATTATCAGCCGGCCAAGCTCGCAGCGATGGAAGGTCATTTCGATAGTATGAAGCCGGCCGATCTGTATCTGTTCGGCTGGGTTGATAAGAAGAGTCAGAAGACTACCGGCATCGCTATTCCCGGCGGGCTCTCTCTTTTTGTGCATGGCTCGACGGAGGCGCCGATCCGGGGACTGAACAGCTTCCCGGAGAAGAATCGTCCGGGGGCGGTGAACTTTGTATTCCAGACTTACCACATTATGATAGCGATAGGCATGTTTCTTATCGCGTTGACCTTGTATTCGGTTTACCTGTGGTGGCGTGGTACATTGTTCGAGAAGCGCTGGCTGTTGTGGGTTTATGTGTGGGCGGTACTGCTGCCGCAGATCGCCAACCAGGTGGGCTGGTATACTGCGGAGGTGGGACGACAGCCGTGGGTGGTTTATAATTTACTCCGTACTTCCGATGCACTCTCGGAGGCGGTAAAGGCTGAGCAAGTAATATTTTCGTTGATCATGTTTACGTTCGTATATATCCTGTTGTTTGCGCTGTTCGTGTATCTTCTCAACAAGAAGATCACTCACGGTCCGTACAACGATCACGACGACGAGCATAGCCCGCGACACCTGGAGATGGCCGAATCGTTAACTTCCAAAACCCACTAAGCTATGGAGACTTTTGCCGGCATTGATTATAACACCTGGTGGTTCCTGGTTATCGGGGCTGTCTTCACAGGCTACGCTATTCTTGATGGCTTCGATCTCGGGGCTGGTGCGTTGCATTTGTTTCTGCGGAAAGAAAACAGCCGGCGTATTGCCCTGAACGCCATCGGGCCGGTGTGGGACGGTAACGAGGTGTGGCTGGTTATCGGCGGCGGTGCTTTGTTCGCAGGCTTCCCGGAAGTTTATGCTTCTCTCCTCTCGGCTTTTTATACTCCGCTGATGATATTTCTTGTAGCCCTTATCTTCCGGGCAGTATCGATCGAGTTCCGCAGTAAGGAGCCTATGAAATGGTGGCGGACGATGTGGGATGTGAGCTATAGCCTCTCGAGCGCGCTGCTGGCATTTCTGCTGGGTGTGATACTTGGCAATGTAGCGCTTGGTATACCGCTGGATGAAAACCATATCTATCGGGGCGAGCATTCCAGCTTCTTCAATCTCTATTCAGTTATGGTGGGTATTACGTCGCTTGCGTTGCTGATGATGCACGGCGCGATCTACCTGGTTATGAAAACGGAGGACAAGCTGTACGACAAGCTTGTTTTTCTGGTGCAGCGTACGACGATCTTTTTTGTGATCGCGCTGGTGATCACGTCGTTTTATACGCTGTTGTATATTCCTCACCTTACCAACCAGATCCGTGATACTCCGGCTATGTTTGTGTTGCCGGTGATCATGATCCTGGCGGTAGCGAATATTACGCGGCAGATCTCGAAGCGGAGGTATTTGTTTGCGTTTATGTCGTCGGCGGTGGTGATCAGTGTGGCGTTGATCATTGTGTGTCTGGAGCTTTATCCGACGATTCTTTATTCGTCGGATTCACCGGAGAATAGCCTTACTGTTTATAATTCGGCTTCGTCGCAGAAGACGTTGGGGATTATGCTTACGGTGGCGGCGATCGGGGTGCCTTTGGTGGGGGCTTATACCACGTTTGTGTTCTGGACTTTTAAGGGGAAGGTTAAGTTGGATGAGACGAGCTATTAGAATCAGGGTGAGTGCGGAGTGCGAGAGCGGAGGAGTGTGGGTGTGGGTGTGGGGGCTTGTGAGTGGGGGCAACTTCGTTGAGGTGCAGTCAGAGACTGCGGGCATGGTGGGCACCACCGATCCCGATAGCTATCGGGAGGGGCACGGCAGTCAGGCCTTGCGCCGGCTACGTATTCACGATTAATTGTTTTTGGGAAGCCGGGCGGTGGGTGGCGTTTTGATGGGGCTGGTGCGGGCGTTACGCGGCAGTCGTGAGACTGCCAACATTTTAGGACACAAGTCTTCCCCCGAGTGCCTCGGGGTAGAGACTTGCGCCAGCTACATGCCTTGCGGCAAAACCCACTTAATAAGGCT
>Ga0247762_1000143_pt1 | contig 29444 bp, 25 predicted proteins | sample UWRJL081202R4_FD_181016 | JGI IMG/M metagenome (GOLD analysis project Ga0247762, IMG submission 181016) | Plant litter microbial communities from Arlington Agricultural Research Station in Wisconsin, United States - UWRJ-L081-202R-4 | ecosystem: Environmental > Terrestrial > Plant litter >...
GGCTCGAAATATTTATCAGGCGGTCCACGGGCAAACCTTGCGTGGCCGCATACAGCACTGCGCTGCCGCCAAAGGAATGGGCTATTATCCCGGCCGGCTTGCCGAACTTTTGATATACCTGAATCAACACTTCGTGAAACTCGCGGATATCCGTGCGTTTGCCGCTGGAGCGCCCGTGAGCAGGACCATCGAATCCAACTACCCTATAGCCCGCAGCCAGTAAGGGCTTTACAAAACGACGGAATTGTGTAGCTCGCCCTGCCCAGCCGTGTACCAGCAGCACATAACGCTCGCCATCACCCCACATATAGCCCTGTATCCGCTGGCCCGCAGCCGATACCGTGAACTCAGAGGCAAACGTAAGCGCCTTCTGCTCCTTTTCCGGAACGGGGTAACGAACAGGCGAGAAGAATATGTGTACAAAATATCGGTGAGCAGCCCATGGAAGCACAACTTCCAGCTTTGGAAACAGCCAGCGTATAAGCTTCAGCATCAAAGGGGTCTTGTCCTTCTTCTTCAAACTGCGATGGGGTTACAGTGTATAGTGCAATTTGTAGAAAAAACTCAGATCTTGATTTGAAAGGTCTGGGTGTTGTAAATAAAGGTAGAAAGATCGTAGACGCGCTCGGAGAAAGTTATGTTGCCGGCGTAATCGGCAAGGATTACAGTAGAGCAGCGCGAGCCGTAGCCGTTAGTTTTTATAAACATCGAGGAAAGCGCACGTTCACGGTCCAGGGAAAGACCAGTGTCGGGTAGCCTGTTATCCGGCGCAGGCTCTACGTCATAAAGCATGTCGAAGATCTCGTCGGGGCTCAACCGAGCCTTAGCCAAAAGGGGCTGGAACTTCTCTTTGCCACGAACAACTTTGGGCCAGGGTGTGTCGAGCAAGTGATTACTAAGCCCGTAAAAGCCCGGAGCAAGCTTGTCGACGCCTTGCCTGTAGTTTGAATAATACCAAAGCTCCTCAGGAGAGCCGAGCAACAGGTTGAAGCCGTTATACCTGCTGCCGCGTTGTTCTACGGCATGTATGTAATCTTCAGCCGTAGAGTCGTCAAACAGATAGTCCGACACCAGGTGGCCGCGGGAGGGCGCCTTGGGGTCGATATGTTTGGGATCGCGGTAGTTGGTCAGCATGCTCAATTTACCGGTGCGGGTCATGCCAAGCCAGGTACCTCCGCCTTCAAGGTCGCGGCCGCCAAGCACGTTGGGATGATCTTCCCAAAACGCTGCGGGGGCTGTACGGCGGTTGTAAAACTCGTCGCGGTTACCTGCAACGATGAGCTTATACGTCGGATGAGTTTTAAAGGAAAAGAATATAAGACACATGGTGGTGGAAATAGAGAAAATGCGTCGGATCGATTATCTGGGCAGGATCTATTCCGTCACTTCACTGAACATCTCCAGTTGCGATGGTAGCAGCTGAAAAGTCTTGCGATGGAATGGAGTAATACCAAGTTTGCGTATCCCGTCACGGTGAGCACCCGTCGGATAACCCATGTTGGTCTCCCAGCCGTAACCAGGGTACTTTTGAGAAAGATCCGTCATAAAATCATCGCGGTGCGTCTTCGCCAGGATAGAAGCAGCAGCGATGGAAAGGTATTTACCGTCGCCTTTGATTATACATTCATGCTGCACAGCACCATAAGCTTTGAAGCGGTTACCGTCGATAAGAAGAAGGGACGGAATCACCGTCAGCTTGTCGAGCGCACAATGCATGGCCTTGAAAGACGCATTGAGAATGTTGATGACGTCGATTTCTTCGTTGTCAATTTCGGCAACAGCCCAGGCCAGGGCATCGCGTTTAATATCCTCACGGAGATTTTCCCGCTCGATGCGGGTGAGCTGCTTGGAGTCGTTCAGCAGCTTGTGCTTGTATTTTTTGGGCAGTACAACAGCCGCCGCAACTACCGGACCGGCCAGGCAACCCCGGCCCGCCTCGTCACAACCTGCCTCGATATGTTCTTCAGAGAAAGCGGAACGCAACATGCACAAACATAAAAAAACCTGGCGGGATTCCAGCCAGGTCTTTTAGATCAAATCTTACAATCGTTAAACTGCCTGAGGTTCAGTTTCTTTCAGCAGCGGAAAGCCCAGTTTTACAGCCTGCCTGTTATAAAGCTCTTCCGCCAGATGCTCGTCCTTGATGTGATAGCGCGCACCCGTGTATTTCACCACCTGGCCGTTTTCGTCACGGATCGGTACGATCGTCGCATCTACCCAATAGTGCGAGCCGTCTTTTGCCTTGTTCTTCAGAATACCCTGGAATACCTGACCCTTCTTCAGGGTGCTCCACATTACGCGGAACAGCTCCTTCGGCATGTCGGGGTGACGCACCACGTTGTGTGGCTTGCCGATAAGCTCGTCGCGGCGGTACTTCGCCACCTCGCAGAATTTATCGTTCACCAGGATTATGCTTCCATACAGGTCAGACTCCGACAGGATCGTAGTCAGCGAGAACACTTCCTCACGCTCCTGCGATGCCTTCTGTACTTTGTTTATTTCTTCCACCTGGCGCTGCATCTGCTCTTGTGTGGCAGAAAGCTCTTCCATGTTCTGGCGCATCTCTTCTTCCTGCGAGCGCATCTGCTCGGTTTGCTGCTGCGTTTGTTCCAGCAGCGACTTTGTGCGCTCGTTGGTCCGTACCGTGGAAACGGTAGAAGCAACGCTCTCGGCTATGCGCTCCACAAACTCGATCTCGTACGCGGAGAAGGTATTGAACGACGCCAGCTCCAGAACGCCATACACGCGATCATTTACCTTGAGCGGCACGATCAGCAGCGACGCCGGCGTGGCATCACCCAGGCCTGAAGTAATGCGGATGTAGTCCTGCGGAACATCCGTCATATATAAGGTATTGCCTTCCAGTACACACTGGCCGGTCAGGCCTTCGCCAATGTTTACACGTTTCTCAAGATACTTGCGTTTCTCATATGCATAGCACGACACAAGCTGGAGATAAGTATCATCCTTGTCGTCGTCCTCCAGCAGGAACAGGCCACCCTGGTTGGCGTTTGTATATTTAACGATAAACTTGGTTACGTTGAAATATAGCTGATCGGCGGAATCAGACGAAGAGCGCAATATAAGCCCGATCTCTGCAAGACCCTGTGTCGACCAGTTACGCTTACTGTCGGCCTCCGCGGATGCCGAAAGCTTATCGCGCATATCCACCAGGGTATTGGCCAGGTTATCGTTTTCCGAATCGAGCGTCAGCACGGCATCATAGCGACCGTTCGATATAGCATCGACAAAGGTTGTCATCTGCTCGATGCGGTGTACTTCCTGCGCGAATTTATTCTGAGCTTCGTCGGCAAACTTTTCGTTTTTAGACTGAATGAGATATACAGCATAAGCGGCCCCGCCGAAGATCAGCACCATTACCGTCATACTCACTACGTTGAACACTTCTATGCGCGAGATATCGTCCTGCACATCCTGGTCCACCCAGGCAATCATGTTGGCCAGCGTCGCTTCGAGGATCTCGTACGATTTGTCGATGTCCTTATCAAGGGCAGCCTTTTCGATCCGGAAATTCTGCGCCAGCGATTCACGAAGGCTGTCCGGAGTAGAGGCCAGCTTGGCATCGAAATCTACCTTGCGCGAATAGCCGTGCTCAAGAGCTACTATAAAGTTGTCGAGCCTGGCGATCGAGCTCTGTATCTTGTCGGCCAGCTCGGGCTCGGGAATAGCCAGTGTGCCGATTTCCGACTCGCCACCTTTCAGAGCGGTCTTCAATACACTGCGGGTACTGTCGAACGTAGGCATGACCACCATTTTGAAGTCTATATCGGCGCCGCCCATCAGCTCCTCGAATCTGAGGCGCCCCTGCGTTACCTTGTGTTTTACGTGAACACCCATCGATACATAAGGCAGGTTCTCATGATAAGTGCCGATGGTGTGGCGCTGAATGACGAACATAAGCACCGTGATGAATACTCCCACACCAATGGCGGCTAACAGGAGAAACAGAGAAAGCCTGTTTTTTTTCATGAATTACAATTGTTTAGGGTCAGGTTCGGGCATCCCGCCTGCCTGGGCCGGCTTACTGCAGCAGCTGAGCACACGGGTTGCAATGATTGATTACAAATTAGCTGGTAAGGTATCACTTTATAGGGCAAGCATTATGTTCAGAATCGCATAAAATCTCACCTGAGTAATTCTTTGCCGTTTCCGCTTGCCACCGTTTCACAACGCCTGGTTTTAAAATACTATCGAAGACCTGACAACACCACAAAAATGCTATAGTTTTGAAAGGCCGGTCTGCCAGCGCCGGAAATTAATTTATTCATAGCCAAACCAATAGAGCATGTCGCAAGAGCAGGTACGCAACCCGTGGACAACCTTGTCGGGAGAAGAGAAGTATGAAAACAAATGGATCAGGGTTACAGAATACCAGGTTTTGAACCCATCGGGTGGAAAAGGTATATACGGAAAGGTACATTTTAAGAACAAAGCCATCGGCGTTATCCCGGTCGATGCCGACGGACAGACGTGGCTGGTGGGCCAGTACCGCTACCCGCTGGACGAGTTTCACTGGGAGATACCCGAAGGCGGCGGACCTTTAAATGAAACACCGCTGGAAGCCGCCAAACGCGAGCTGCAGGAAGAAGCAGGAATCACAGCCGGCCGGTGGACGCTGCTAACACGTTTGCATACATCAAATTCGGTCACAGACGAAGAAGGCTTCATCTTTCTGGCCGAAGACCTTACACAGGGCGAACGTGCTTTGGAAGAAACAGAAGCCGACCTGCTCGTCCGGAAGCTGCCGCTGCGCGATGCCGTAAACATGGTTATGGATGGGCAGATAACGGATAGCCTGAGCATGATCGGCCTGCTGAAGGTCGCGCGACTCAAGGGTATATAAAGCGCAGTATGTTTTAACGCATAAACGGCGATAAAATGCGGATACAAAATCTGTAAATTACGCCCGCACAAATTTAATCTTCAATAGTCTTGACCGAACCTGCCAAGCCCGTAAGGGCATCTCAAACTACTATTACAGAGCTTATGATCCCCGCGTACGCCAATTTCGGCGGCAAGATTCACGGAGGCATATTGCTCTCGCTTATGGACAAGGTAGCCTATGCCTGCGCCAGCAAACATGCCGGCGCATACTGCGTTACCGTGTCGGTAGACAACGTGGAATTTCTCCAACCCGTAGAAGTGGGCGAGCTCGTATCGCTGCACGCTTCCGTGAACTATGTCGGCCGCTCGTCGATGATCGTCGGCATTCGCGTGGAAGCCCAGAACGTCAAGCTCGGAACAATCAAACATACGAACTCATCGTATCTGACCATGGTTGCCAAAGGCGACGACGACAAACCCACGCAAGTGCCCCGCCTCATCCTGGAAACTCATGACGATGTACGCCGCTTTATCGAAGCGCTGCACATGCGTGAGATCAAGAGCAAGGTAAAGGAGCAACTGAACGATGCACGCGCCGAAGTGGAAGTTGCCAACGCACCGGAGCTTCTGCGGAACGAACGCTGCGTTATTCACTATCAATATTAACCAACCCTGACGTTGCCCCTGATGAAAGCCTTGAGAGTTCTGCATACCGGCTATGGATTTGTCGTCTTCGGGTTGCTGTTCGCCATACTCCTGCCCTTTCTGTTCATCCCCATCATATTTCCGGGCCAGCACAAGCTTGTAGGTGTGCTGAACCGGTGGTGGGCACGGCTTATGTTTATATTTATATTGATACCGTTCCGGGTAGAATATCGTAACAAACCCGATCCGAAGAAACGATATATCTTCTGCCCCAATCACTTCTCTTACCTGGATATCCCGGCTATGGGCCTGAACCGGCTGAATGCCGTTTTCGTAGGCAAAAACGAGATAAGCAAGGTTCCGGTATTCGGGTATATGTATCGCAAACTGCATATTACTGTAAACCGGTCCAGCATGAAGAGCCGGTCAGAGTCGTTAAAACAATCGATGGCAGCTATCGACGAAGGTAAAAACCTCGTTATCTTCCCCGAAGGAGGCATCGTTACGCATAAGGACCCCGTAATGGGCAAGTTCAAGGACGGCGCCTTCCGGATAGCGATCGAAAAACAAATTGCCATCGTGCCCGTAACCATTCCATTTAATTGGATTATTTTGCCGCCGGATCAGTTCCTTTTGCGCTGGCATCCGTTAACCGTCGTCTTCCACGAGCCCATCGAAACCATCGGGCTTACGCTGAACGACGTGGATGAGCTCAAAAAGAAAGTTTTCCATATTATCAATCACGAACTGGACAGACAACTTCATCATGAAAATAGATCGCTCGTTACTGGATAAGATTGCCCACCTTTCGCGCCTTGAATTCGACGAGAAAGACGCCGAAAAGATGATGCAGGATATGACCGCTATTGTAGAGTGGGTCGAAAAGCTCAAAGAAGTAAACACCGACGGCGTAGAGCCGCTCACCACAATGAGCCACGAGATCAACGCACTCCGCGAAGACGAGGTAAAAGAACACCTGAGCCACGAACGCGCCCTGAAAAACGCACCCAAAAAGGATTCAGATTATTTCCGCGTGCCCAAAGTACTGGAGTAGGCAGTCGCCCCCCTATCCTTTCAGATTTCAACCTGAGATCGTAGCTTGCATGCAATAGCAATCGAATACATGCAATCACTTTGGTTTTGGAAAAACTGGCAGAAGCCGTATCGTACTGTTTTTTACGCAATGGCCGGCCTGTTCATTCTGTCGGCAACGTTTCTTTGGACATCTTACATTGAAACACCAGGCGGTGTTATTCACTGGGAGAAACTGCAGGAACAAAAAATCGTAGAGACTACCGTACACAGCTTCAGACTCGGCCCGTTCGAGCTGCAGATTCCCGGCGAGAGCTATGTGATCCTGGAGTACTTCAATGGCAGCGACATCACACCTAACCTTCCCGCATCGTATATCTTCCTGGCCATATTCGGCCTAGCCTCTGTTATCCTGATTACGATAATCACCATGCTGGAGCGCTTCTGGTATTATGTGGGTATGGCGTTGCTGATGGTCTTCATCGTGAGCCTGCGCTTCGAAGTACTTAACCTTTTCGGGCAAAACAACAGGGCCGTAATCATTGCTGTGTTGGTGTTATACTGCGTACCCAGCTTTTACTTCAACCGATTCAATTCCGACGTCCCGTTTCTAAAAAGACTGGTGGCGTTCATGGGTATTACAGCGGCACTCGCGATTGTCATCTATTTCTTTGCAGAAACGCCAATACCCTTCTTCCAGATGAGTATGGCCGCCTATACTGCCGCGCTCATCGTATCGGTCCTGTTTATCATAATGATCGCAGCCGACATCGTGGCGGGCTTTATATACATTACCACAAACCATGGCTCCAACAGTCTGCGGCATCTGTCCATCATCTGCGGCATCTACATCGTCAACCTGCTTATCACCAGCCTGCACGAAGTGGGCGTTATCCATTGGAACTTTATATATGTTAATCTCTACCTGTTACTGACAGTCTCGGCAGTATTGGGCTTCTGGGGTTTTCGCAACCGAGAGTCTTTGTATACCGACATTATTGCGTTTGCTCCCTATGGCGCACTGGCATTTCTGGCACTCGGCGCGATCGCCATGTCTACCACCGGACACCTGCTGGCCAGCGCTAACGACCCCGCGCTACGCATCATCCGCGATGCGATCATCTTCAGCCATACCGGCTACAGCTTCATCTTCATGATGTACGTGGTCTCCAACTTCATCGGCATCCTGGCACAAAACAAACCGGTATACAAAATACTTTACTCGCCGCGACGAATGCCGTATTTCACGTATCGCCTGGCCGGCCTTGTCTGCATGCTGGCGTTCGCGTTCTATTCGAACTGGCGCGAGTATATTTATCATGGACTCTCAGGCCTCTATAATTCGGCGGGCGATATGTACACCATGCTGAACAACGAGCCTTATGCGCTGTCTTTCTATACACAGGGCGCCAACCAGGCTTTTCAGAACCACCGGTCAAACTATGCGCTGGGCACGCTGCGTAGCGCACGCTTCGATTACGACAAGGCTCACGCCTTCTATGAAGCTGCCAACAGAAAGCGGCCATCGGAATTCTCCCTGGTAAACGACGGTAACCTCTATCTCTGGGGCGATAATGCGTTCGGAGCCATCCACGCTTACCGCCGCGCGCTCCCCGTCATTCCAAACTCAACACACCTGGAGAACAACCTGGGCTTTGCCTATCTCCGCGTCCATAGCTACGATTCCGCCATTTACTTTCTAAACGAAGCCCGCGAAAATGCCGACACGCGCGTACAGGCGGAAACTAACTTCTTTGCCCTCGCTGCGTTGGACATGATCCCCCTAAATGCAGACTCTGTCCTGACAGTATTCGGCTCTACATCTCCCGGAGTAATTAACAACGCCCTGGCCCTTTCTACAGTATTCAACACAGATCTGAAAACGCCGCTCGATCCGTTTATGAACGAGCGCCTGAATCTGTATTCGGCCACACTGTTGAACAACTACTGCGTTCGCTACGCCAAGTCACTGGACACTACATTTATCAACCACGCATACCACATAGCTTCCGATAGTAACAATGCAGACTACAGCGAGGCATTGAAGTCGTCGCTGGCATTCGCATTCTATCACAGGGGCAACGTAAACAAAGCATTGGATATCCTTGGCGAGCTGGCCTATACCAGCCAAAGCTACCAGGGTAAGTTCAATTATATCATGGGGCTGTGGGCCCTCGAGCAGAGCAACCCTACGCTGGCTGCCAGCTACTTCAACTATTCTGCCAACGAAAATTACAAAAACGCCGGCTTCTACTATGCCATTGCCGAAACGGAAGCCGGTCACATATCGCGAGCGCTAAGCGCATGGGACAGCGTTACCGTATACGGCTCCACCCCGCAAAAAACCATCGCAGCCAGCATGCGCCGCATCCTTACGTTGTCCGCCAGCGAGGCTATCACGCTTAATGATCCGGGCAAATACCAGTTTTGTCGTTATCGCATCGGACTCAGAGATTCCGTGCTGTTCGATAAGATCATAAACACATTTACAGTCGCCGATTATAAGGCTCAGGCGCTGCTGGATGTAAGCATGCGTTACTTCGAGGCAGATCAACTGATACCCGCCATCCGGTACTTCGACCGCATAGCAGGCCTTACGCTGAGCGACAAGAACCTTTACGAGCAGGTGCGCCACGCCGAGCTGCGCATGCTTACCGCCCGCAAAGAGCTGCGCGCATTAGCTACTCAGATCAATAAGGGAGTTACGTTCAATCAGTCTCAGGAACTGGAGAAGCTGCTTTACGCAGCACTTATCAGCGGAGCAGGTGGAGTAACCGATGAGGTGAGAAAGAATTATGCCGTTCTGGCCTCGTATAATCCGTATTTCGAGGAAGGAATACTGGCAGCTGCCGATTTCTATCGTGACAACGATAAAGACAAACTGAAAGCCTACAACGTCCTGGCTAATGCCCTCCAGGTAAACGCAAACTCGATCCGTTTGCTAAAGGCGTATCTGGCAGAAGCTACACGCCAGGGTTTTGATGAATACGCAGCCAGCGCCGCCCAAAGACTGGCCGAAGCCCAGACCGCAGCACTTAGCCACTAAAAAGTAGTGTGAGAGCGAAGCGATCATAAAATGCATTCTCCTCGCTCTCACACTCACCCTGATTAATGGTGTTCCATCCGCTTCGCGGTAGTAGCGTGCTTAGCCTTCTTTACCTTCTTGGCTTTTTTCGCTTTAGAGGCAGTCTTTACAGGCTTGCCGTTCTTCTTCTCTTCTTTCTCCTGCTCTTTGGCTTCACGCTTCCAGATCTTGATATTCTCGCGGATCACTTTCCAGTAGTCCTTTCCGTAGTCTACGAAAATTTCAGCGCCGGCAGGGATATCGCGTTTAGCTTCGATGATCGCGCGCGTGCCGTCAAGCACGTAATCGCAGTTGTTCGTAAGACCTTTGATACGCACAAGACCGCGGGCGTCGTTGGCGTAGCGGGCCATAGCCTTTTTATAAGGCAGGCCGTCAATAACGTGTTTCCGGTTCACGAAGAAGATGTACGGGTTCTTGCCGTCTTCATCTTTCACGTCTTTCCACGTTGAGACCCGGCCCTTATACTCCACGATGTGCGACCCTTTCGGGATGAACTTCTTGGTGAATAAACCGTTGCCAGCGTTAGGAATGGTTGACTTCTTAACGAAAAGTTGTTTCTCTAGTAGAGCCATTAATCCTTTAGAAGAGTATTGAAAATCTTTAAAAAAAGTGCGTGAAGATAGAACGAAAATACCTTTCTAAAAAACAATGCTTCATAATACAACAATAGCAGGTGCTGAAAGGAAGAGATATGTTGTGAAAAAGCGGCTGTTTTTCTGTATGAAGGGTAAAAAAGCAACTGTTTCGATATTGGTAATATTAAAATAATAAAGCCTGCCTTTAAATAACAAAGCCCGCCCCGGCTATCGGGACGGGCTTGCCGTTGGCAGGCGCGATAGGCCGCCGAGCGGGATTTACCTTCTACAAGGCCAGCAAAAGCAGCAAATAGCCGGCGAAGCCTCCTCTTCAAGCCCTCAATCCGGGCCCGCTTACGTTACTTCAGGAGGCCATCAATAGTAACGGCCACATAATACAGTGCTCCGATTGTCGGGCCGCCGATGTATTGGTAGTAGCGTTCATTGAAAATATTGGACCCGCCAAGCTTAACCGATGAGTATAACCGGGGGATCTTGTAGGTGATCTGGGCATCAACCGTTTTGTAAGACGGCACAGTGCCGTTAGCCAGTTGAGACTTCCACACGAAGTTAGTCTGCCAGCGCCAGGCTACGCTGAAACCTACATTCTTCACAACTTCGCGGTTGCTGAAGCTCACATTAACGATATGCTTCGGGGTATTGAATGCCGTTTCGAGGCCGGTGTCTTTGGCGTCCACCTTGTCGAGCTTCGAGAAACTGTAGTTACCGGCCACAGTATATTTTTTGACCAGGTTATACGACACCCCGATCGAGGCACCGTAGTTATAATATTTACTCTTCGCGTTTGTCCACATGCGATAGGTCGTGTATTTCGACTTGTCGTTCATCGCGAAAACAGTCGAATCTACGCCAGTAGTTGCGTTGGGTACGCCAACCTGTCCGCGGGTAGGCACGTTTATCTCGATCTGGTCGATGAAGTTGTTATAGATGTTATAGTAGGCGTCGGCGTCTATATACAGGCGATTGTCCAGTACGGTAGCCTTGTAGCCGAAATCGAACGCGGTGATCTCCTCAGGTTTCAGGTAAGTATAAGTATTCTGAACCAACAGATCCTGGTTCTTTACAATGGCGTCGTTGGTAGAAAGCTTGTTGTTGTTTACATCGTTGATAACGGCTTTCTGAAACGCATCCACCGTGCTGCGCACATACGAATTCTCAAACAGCCGGTCTTTCGCGGTAAGAATGTCTATGCCGCCATAGCGTATCACGCCACCGTTCTTGATGGAAGAGAACCCTTCAAAGATAGTAGGAAAGCGATAGCCGTTCTGTACCGAAATCCGGAAGTTGTGTTTCTCATTCAGAGTATATACAGCCGACAGACGCGGATTTACCTTGGCATTGAAATATTTGGTTTTATCGACACGGCCGGATGCTGTTATTTTGAGATTATCGCCAAGCAGCTTCTTGGATATCTGGACAAACCCACCACCCTTGGTGTAGTTCATTGTTGCGTAGGGATTATCGGCATCGGGATTTTTGAAACTGTTGCCATCAGGGCTGATAATAAAGTCACGGGCGTCCGCTCCTACAAGAATGTCCACCACTTTTATCGATGTGAAGTTATACTGTCCCTCTATGTGGAAGAGCTTATTCTGCAAGATAAGCTGATCCCCGCGATCCCAATCGTTGATGGTGGCAAGCTCGCTGAGCTTGGCGTCAAAGGCAGCCGTGCCGGGCTCATAGCGTCCCTGGTCAGCCGTAACGCGGGCCTGCCGATGGATGTCGGCGGCGGCAAGGCCATTGTTCGCACTATATATAGCGTTGTAGGCATTCGTGTAGTCCTTATACCAGGTGTTGTCGTCCTTGAAAGACTTGTCCATTACACCGCCTGCAGGTCCGAGGTTATAAGAATCGGTAGTGTTTTCAATGGTGAGGTAGCTGCGGATAAAGTAGTTGGAGCCTTTCAGCTCTACCTTGTGCTGCTGGATCTGGTAGTTGTCAAGACGGATACGGTTACCACGCTGATAAATGGCATCGGATTGCCCTATCTTATACGCGTATGACGCCTCAAGATTCGATGTCAGGCGATAGTGCAGCGCCAGATCAGCCTTGGGATTGCGCACGCGGTAATCGTTATTTACAAGATATTTTTCAGCATAACCGGTACGGCTTACGATATAGCTCTTGCCATCGGCCAGGCTAAGCGTCTTTCTGTACGACGAGCCTTCGTTACCATAAGAGTTTATCGGGTCTTTACCGGGGTTATCGGCTCCTAACAAACCAGTGGATTCATTGATCTTGGGGCTAAGGTCCGTAAGGTCGTTGGCTACCCAGTCCGTTCCACGGAGATAGCCGAGATTGATTTTGAACGCAAAGCGGTTGTTGAAGGCTTTGGCATAGCGCACCGCAGTTTCCGTAAAAGCGCGCGGGTTGTAATCCGGGTCGTTACCAACGTGGTTAACACCAACCTTCTGGTATACACTCAGGCCCTGGTGAGTAAAGGGGCTTTTGGTTATCAGGTTCGAGATCCCGTTCAAAGCATTGAGGCCATACAGCGCCGACGATGCTCCCGGTGTGATCTCTATACTTTCTATATCCAGCTCGGTTGGCCCAACGGTATTGGCAATCGATACGCCAAGGCCAGGAGCCTGTGTGTCCGCGCCGTCCACCATCTGGAGGAAACGGGCATTGGTAGTGTTGACAAAGCCCCGTGTGTTAGGCACTTTGAACCCAAGGCTGAGAGTAGTCATTTGTACGCCTTTTACAGCTTCGATGGCATCATAGAAGCTGGCGGCAGGTGTTTCTTTCAAAGCACGCAGATCAAGCTTTTCAACAGCCACGGGCGATTTCAATATCGACTCTTCCACACGCGATGCCGTCACCACCACTTCCTCTCCCAGCAATGCGCCGGGCACCAATTGAAGAGACACCGGCGCATCGGCCGATGCTACGACGATCTCTTGTGATTTATAACCTACAAAAGACGCTATCAGGGTAATGGGATATTGCACTTTGGCTTTCAGCGAGAACTCCCCCTGACCGCCACTGATCGTACCCAATACCGTGCCCTTGATACCGATGTTCACACCGGGAAGGCCTTCTTGCGTTTCGCTATCGGTAATCTTTCCGGAAATCGTTATCTGGCTCTGCGCAAACGATGGAACTGCGCCCAATAATAAGGCAGCAATGACAAGCTGGTGGTAGAATCTTTTCATAAACGGTAAACTCTATAGTGGAAGTATATAATGTGCAAAAATGTTAATAATCACTATAAAGTCAATAGACTTTAAGTATTATTGAAATATTTTCAATGGAAGAGGCCTTAGTCTACACTAAAGCCAGGGAAGGATCATCCCCCAAAGCATAATGGGTTCAACATCCAAACCACGCCCGACACCCCGGACATCGGGTGCTCGCTACATGAATTGCAGAAAACGAAAGCGTGACGTTAAACACCATAAATAAACTTGAAATACCATTTTTGCATGGGCCAAATAAGCACCACAAGAAAAAGAGCAGACACTACAACGAAGCCAGGGCTTTCAAAATGATAGCCCATGTAACCGATTATCAACAACAGACGAAGGTTCTCCAGGTAAAAGATCCAACGACGCTGTTCCAGTAAGGCACCGCAATTGATCAACGATATCAGAATAAACAATGTGCCGCATACAATGTCCGCAACGGGCAGCACGTTATACCAAAACGCAACAGTAAAGAGAATCGTCACCACTAACACCACCTGTATCACCAGGTAAGCACGATAACGGAAACCCGGGTTGATCGCTGTCTTATTCGGCAGATAAACCTTCTCGAGTTCTCCGCGAATATCCTGATCCAACATTTCCGGCGGACCTACGATCATCTTAAGCTTGTTCAGCCATCCCCGCGTTTGGCGAACGGCATAACCCAGCTCCATGAAATAATGAAAATGCTGCCAAAGAAAGCTATAGCTCCTGAGCGGGTGCGTAAGACCATACACCGGGGCCTCTTCTTCGCGCTGAAAGGTCCCGAAGATCTTGTCCCAGAATACGAACAGGTCGCCGTAGTTCTTGTTAAGGTATTTCTCGTTCGAAGCGTGATGCACGCGATGATGCGACGGTGTTATCAATATATACTCCAGCAAGCCCAGCTTCGTAATAACCTGCGTATGGGTAAAAAATGAATAGGTTCCGTGTATGACCAAAGTTACAAGCACCATAGAGGGATGAAACCCCGCCAACGGCAGCAAACACCAGAACGCATTGCGGATAATGGATTGAAAAGTTGTGATCCGGGCTGACACAGTGTAGTTGAATTCTTCACTCTGGTGATGCACGATGTGGGCAGCCCAGAATATATTAATTTCATGTCCCATCCGGTGATACCAGTACCACACGAGGTCGGTAGCAAGTATAAGCCCTATCCATACCCAGGCATTGTTCGGTATAGACCAGATCGCGTAATGGTCGTATACATAAACGAATACGCCGTAGAAGCTCGCAGTCAGAAAAAGATTCACCAGGCGCTCGGCCACACCAATGCTGAGGTTAGCAACGGAACTATCGAATTTAAATAATTCAGACCGGCGCTGACGCGCAGCCAGGTACTCCAACCCTACGAATATAAAAAACGCAGGTATGGCTAAAGCCGCATAGTTCAGTGGACCGGACGAAAAGTTATCGAACATGCTTATAGATTTGAGTTACCGTATTGTCAGCAGTTGGTCTTTGATAGTCTGCTCTCTCCTTGCGTGCCAGCCATGCTGCGCTACCGGCAAGAAAAAGAAAATATATAACGAGGAATAGTTTAAACTTCATAACGGGTAATGTGTGTGGTTATGCGTTGGTGGCTACGGAATGCACCCACGTCTCAAAGAAGTTCCACCAATATCTTTAAGAAGGGTGCACCCGGAAGCCATGTTATATACCGTACCTGCTATTCATTATAACATGAATGCTGTGTGTATTATTTCGATGCTATATAGTCTACTAATTCGATAGACAAATGTTTAACAAAGAAATCAATTATGCAAGCCTTCGCTCAAAAACATTTATATATCATACCTATAAAGCGAGCTCCATCTCTCTCACCTTGCCAAGGCGATACTCTATATAATCCGCGATACCAGCCGCGGGGTCGATATCCATATCTTCCACCAATGTTGTAAAGGTGGTCGCATGTGGGCGCACGGCAAGGAATTGTATCGCGTTCGTATGCCTGTCGATCACATATTCTATTGCTCCCATATCGAGGCGTAATGTCCTTACCAATGATTCTACAGCTTGTACGATCTCCGCATCGGGCCTGAACCGCTCGGTCTTTACCTCAAGCGGCCAGGCATGAAGCTTGTCGCCGGCGATATAGACTTTTACAGCATACTGTACCCGTCCATTGATCGTTTCAATACGGACTATATGGTCGTGTCGCGGTTCTATATAGGACTGCACGATAATACTTTCCGTCTTATCCAGATAAATACGATCGGCAGCAAAGGCTTCAATCAGATCGGTCACAGAATCGATGCGGATCGGCGGGAGGTTTGTCCACGACCGGTTCGCCCGGATAAGCCAGGGAAAAGGAAGCTCACTACTTATAGCCAGCAACTGCTCAAGACTGTTCACCACACGCGTTGCCGGGAAAGGCAGCTGCTGTGCAGCAAAGGCCGACAGTTGTTTCGACTTATAAGCGAGTATCCCTGCGGCGTGTGAGCCATTGAGCAGGCGGCCTTGTATCCGTGGCACATTGATCTGTTCAAGGTGCCTTGTATAGTCTATAGCTTGTGATACACCGTGCGCATTGCGTGACGAATACGGCGGATTACTCAGGTCGTTAAAGACAAGCCGGAAAGGCAGATCCGTCTGCGCCGGGTCGTAAGCATGCTCCGAAGGGTTAATAATAGTCCACGGTATACCACGCTTGCTCAGCTCTGTAAGCACGGGATTGAATTGGAACGGGTGTTCGTAGATAACGCCAATAGGCTTCTCTGTCAGTATAGACATGCGGAAAATGGTTGATTAAAAAAATGGTTAATAAGCAGTGGGCTTGATTGCCTCGAAGATGATCGGCTTAGATTAACAACAACAGCGCTGACAGGTTGCGGGGTGGAGGGAGTTTCCTGAAGCCGGCGTTGATAACGCTTGGGTAAAGAATGTGTTCATTGCCATACAATTAAGATTTATATATCCATGGCGCCGTTGCGTAATGCCTCGACTGACCAAAGCAAGGATGTAGCACTGATTCCTCACGGAAAGTTGCTTGAGGATCGTTGAGCCTTGTCTCTCACCTCATCTTTATAAATACGTCTCAAAAATATACAGCAGAGATCAATTATGCAAATCTCTATAGGATTAATATAGTTTAACATAAAAATAAAGTCCTGTTCACTCCGGAATCAGGACTTTATCCTTGTTAGTAGCTATTAAACAGCCGTTATTTCACCGGACCAGGCTTACGCAAATAGACCTTTCCGAACTTGGATTCGAGCGTGTAGCGTGGGCCAGAACCCGCCCGGGCATGGATCTCCGTCCAGTGCTCGCCATGTCCCTCGGGCATCTTTGGACCATCGAACTTTACATCGAGGTTGGTCAGGATCTCGCCGAAGCGCGTCCGCGCTGTAAGCTCTCCTGTCGAAGCCGGGCTGATGGTGGCATCTACTCCCCCGTGAATAGCATCTACCGTTAGCGGCGCCTGGAAGTCGGTCACTTCCACCATGCCGTATTTCGCCTCGATATAGCACTCCATACCCTTGGGTACAAAGACCTCCAGCTTAATCGTCTGAATTATGCCGTTAGACATATACGTATACTCGTGACCATGCTCGTCGAGAAACTTTTGCACCTCGGGCGCGTGAAAGTCTGTAGCTTTGAAAAAGTATTCCTGATCACCCTTCTTTATTACCAGGCGCTTCGGAATGTTGTCCTTGTCTTTCAGAAGCGAGGTTACAACCACGTTCTTCCCTTCCGTCGCAATTTGCAGGTCGAAGGCATTATCGCTCTCGCCGTTGTTGATCGTAACCTCACCCTTGATCAGGATGTCTTTGCCATCCCAGGTGTGCATCTTTATCAGCTCAGGATAGTCGAATCTCAGTTCGAGCTTCTGACCGCTGTGTATAGGAATCGTTTTTTCTATTTTGGTTTGACCATAGCCAGCCAGGCTACAGGCAATAAGGCCTGCTGCAATCCATTTTTTCATAACCATGGGTTTAGCTGTTGAGATAAAAAAAGCACTCCGGAGTGGAGTGCTTCCTGTATGTTTTATTTCTTTCTAAGGTAAATATTACCGTGTGTGGATGATAGCGTGATATCCAGACCACCGCCATTGAGCTTACCGTTAACCTTGTCGGACCCGTAGCGATTCCACTCGTCCTTACCCTCGAATTCCAGCTTGATCGAAGGGTCCACGAACATCTCGCCATAGTTGGTAGACAAATTTATGTTAGCTTTTGTAGCTGCTGGTATCGTAACATCTACCAAACCATGTACTGACACGATCGAGATCGGGGCTTTCATCGCCGCATTGAAGACCGTTTCTATTTTACCATGAATAGTCTTTATCGTCACAGGGCCAGTTATATTCTCCAGTGTCGCGCCATTATGCAACGTCGATATCTCAATCTCGCTTTCAACGTTTTTGACCTTGAAATCACTTCCATAAGGAGATGTGTGCGAGTATGATATCGAAACACCTTTGGGCACTTGTATCCTTACACGCGGGCCACCCATCTTTTTCAGCTGATTTACCTCGATGGTATTACCCTTATCTTGCACCGAAAGGCCCATACCTGTATTGTCCTCAAGGCCCATGCTGCTCACGGCTCGAAGGCCTTCCGCACGTTTATCTTTTTCACGGGCACCATCGGTTGGGGAGAAAATAATCTCGTTGCCACCATAACCTTCTATCTCTACGCTGTTCACCTCCTTTATCACCAGCTTACCCGAGCTTTTTGCCAGCTTGTATTCCTGGGCCTGAGTCGTCATCGTATACCCCAGCGCCAGTGCCAATATCCATAGTACCTTCTTTTTCATTGTTGTTTCCGTTTATTCCTTTACCTGTTTTACTACTATATAATGAATCGCGATTTCGTTATTCTATTTGATTTACATTCTCACTTACGAGAGCTTGAAGATGCCTGCGTAGGCTTCGTCCTTTACAGCGGGCAGCACGTCATGATCATCTATAATTTCCTGGAGCGGTTCCAGCGCCTGCTTCTCCTTCATTTCCACCATACATTGAATAAGCGCTATCTGGACTACCGGGTCGGTTTGATGACGCAGAGCATCGATCAATGCGCGGCGAACACGTTTATCGTTCTGAAACTTGCGTAAAGCTTCTATGGCAGCCAGCCGCACGTTGGTATTAGAATCATCATTCATCGTGGCAACCAGGGCGTTTACAATTTCGTCGTCCGCTTTACCGATCGAGTAGGCTGCTTTAACCCCCATGATGCGCTGGCTTGGCGACTGCTCATTTCCCAGGCGCGAAAGCATGAGTTCTTTCGTAAGCTTCATCTCTTCTTGCAGTGCAGCGATCTCCTTTTGTTGCTGCTGGTGCCGGCTTACCAGGAAGCCTACACTCCCTCCCACCACGAGTAACGCTACGGCTGCTGCTACGCGATACCATGTGTTTGACGGGAAGGCTATCATCCGTTTTTGTGAAGCCTGCTCCTCCTCACGCAGCATGGCCTGGAAGGTTGAGCGGGATGCCACGGATGGCTCCAGCGTGGTCGCCTGATCCATTGCCTGCATCACTTCCTTGAGCTGCTGGTATAACGTATAGACCGTCTCGTCCTCGGCCAGCAGCCGCGCCACGGTCTGCCTGTCGGAGTCACTCAACTTTCCATCTATAAAATCTATCAGCAAACTCTCCAGCTTTTCCTTGTCCATAGTGCTTTTTATTTATCTCCCGCTATATCCGTTGTATTCTTTATATCTTATCCAGCTCGAAATAGTACTCGCGCAGCTTGGCTATTGCCCGGTGTACGCGAACCTTGATATTGGCTTCGGTCGTGCTCATGATCTGGGCCACCTCCTCGTACTTCATCTGCTGAAAACGTGTGAGCACGAGAAGCTCGCGTTGCTCCGGCTCGAGCCTTGCCATGGATTGATGCAGCAGTCTTTCCTTCTCGTTCATCTCATCAGCTTCATTGTGATCAGCCATCGCATCACTTATATTTTCTACATCTACAAAGTCCGAGTACCGGTTTTTGGTAGCCTGGTAGTGATCGGAGAATATATTCCGTGCTACCTGGTATATCCATGACTGGAACCTCATGCCTTCGCGATAGCTGGTGCGATACCGGATGATTCGCAGAAATACGTTTTGCGTAAGATCTTCTGCAAGCTCCCGGTCCATGGCCATGCGGGCGAGAAAATTGAAAATACGTTTGTAGTACCGCTCAAAAAGCAGTGAAGCCTGTTGAAGGTCGCCGCCCTTTACGGCTTCCATGATCGCTTCGTCTGACAACAGCTCTTTTCTTACCGTCATAATCAGGCGCCTTTGGGATTTACCCGTTTAATCATTCTGCATGTGACCGTTTCTGATGTCATCCGATCTGTTTTAATCAATTTTCGTGTTAGTTACCGGAAGGGCCTGTAAAGGTTACAACACCTCGTCGAAGATTTCCTAAAATAAAAAAAGCCATGCTCTCGCAACGGCTTTCCACACAGCAAAAAACTAACTTTTCACAAAAAGAATGGACTTTTTAATCAGGAACCTCCAATCACACCCACACGCGCACCCCGGACTCGCCGCTCACACTCGCGCTGATTCTCAGTCCCACCGAACCCGAATGTACTTCTCGTTCTTTTTAAAATGCGGCGGTATAGCTTTGAGGATCGCCTCACGGAGTTGGGAAAGCAGCGATTCCTTTACAAAACCCTGGTGAACGGCAAGGCTCACCTCCCGGACAGGCTCGGGAGAGGTGAAATGCTTCACGTGCTTGTTCTTTACGTTTACGGCCAGCTCAGGGATCAGGGTATACCCATAGTTGTTGTCAACCATAGCCTTCAGGGTTTCGAACGAGCCACTCTGGTAATTCAGCTGGAGGTTGGTTTTTTTCGTGACTTTGGCTGAGCAGAGGTTCTCCACCTGGCCGCGGAAGCAGTGCCCCTCTTCCAGCATCAAAAGGTTATCGTAGGTGAGCGACTTAAGACTGATCCGATCCTGTTTGTAGTACTTCAGGTTTTCAGAAGTGTACAACAGTATCGGCTCGTAAAAGATGGGGATCTCGCGGATCTCTTTGTCATCTATCGGCGTCACCAGGATCGCGAGGTCCAGGCGGTTGGTCTTGAGATAGCGGATAATGTCCTGCGTCTGAAGTTCCATCACTGTGAAGGAAGTGCCCGGATGTTTCTCCAGAAACTCATTCAGGAATTTTGGCAGAAGGTATGGGGCAAGCGTTGGAATAACGCCGAGACGGAACTCGCCCTCCAGCGAATCTTTTTCGTTACGGATAAATTCCTTGAGATTTTTGATCTCCTGCAGGATCTGACGGGCACGGGAAACAATGAGCTCACCCGAAGGCGTTGGCTTAAGAGGCTGACTGCGATCGAATATTTTGACTTCGAGCTCATCCTCCAGTTTTTTTACCATCATACTGAGCGTTGGCTGTGTAACGTGGCAATGTTCAGCAGCCTTCACGTGATTTCTGTGAATATCGAGGGCCACAATATATTCGAGTTGTTGCAGGTTCATTCGATTGCAAAGTTCGTTAAATCGATGTAATAAATGAAATTAATAATCGGATAAGAAATATTGATATTGTTTATACCGAATACAAATATATTTTTGCACCCATCACTAACAAAAACACTTTTTAATACTATGACCAAAGGTATTTTATCTGTGGGACAAGCCTTCCCGAAATTCAAGAAGACTGCAGTTGTATCGCTCGACAAAGGAAAAGAGTTTTTTGACATATCGTCAGACGAACTGGTGAATGAAGAAGGCCGTTGGACAGTAATGTTCTGGTGGCCCAAAGATTTCACATTCGTATGCCCTACTGAAATTGCCGAATTCAATAAAAACTATGGTGAGTTCCGTGACCGTAGCGCCAACCTGATCGGTGCCTCTACGGATTCTGAATTCGTTCACCTGGCCTGGAGAAACAACCACGCTGACCTGAAAGATCTCAAGTTCCCTATGCTTGCCGACACATCGAAGTCGCTTGCTGAAGAGCTCGGCATCCTCGAAGCTAACGAGAAGGTTGCTTACCGCGCTACATACATTATCGACCCTCAGGGTGTTGTTCGCTGGGTTAGCATTTACGACCTGAACGTAGGCCGTAACGTGAAAGAAGTTATCCGCGTGCTGGACGCTCTCCAAACTGACGAGCTGTGCCCTTGCAACTGGGAAAAAGGTAAAGAAACTATCAAAGCATAAGATTGATGGAAGCGACTTTGTCTTATTCCGAAACCACCCAGGAATTCCTCGAGTTCCTGAAGTTGGGGAAAGACTACCGCACAGAAACGCTCGATCTGCTTGAAGAAGGCAAGTCGCGCTACCTGGCGGATCTGAAGATTAACTTCAAGAACTCTTTCGAAAGCGAATACCTTTCGAAGAAGGAAGTTGCCCTTCTTGGTGTAGCCCTCGCGGTAAACGCGAACAACACAATTCTTCGCGAGTTCTTCAAAGGCAATGCACAACAGGAAAGTGCATCGGCCGAAGAGATCGCCGAAGCAGTAGCCTGCACGTCCTTGCTGAGCGCAAACAATGTATTCTACCGGTTCCGTCACTTTATGAACAAGGAAAAATACAACGAGATCCCTGCGCGCATCAAGATGAACATCATGGCCCGCCCCGTAAACGGCAAAGAGTTCTTCGAGCTCATCAGCCTGGCTGTAAGCGCAGTGAACGGTTGCGAAATGTGTGTCACCTCCCACGAGGCATCCCTCATCGAGCTCGGAGCCAAAGAAGAACGGATCTTCGAAGCCGTCCGCCTCGCCTCCGTAATCACCAGCGTAAGCAAAGTGATCTACTAAGAGTATTTCTCTATCATAAAAAAGCCCCCGAGTCATCAGGGGCTTTTTTTAAACTCTTACTCTTACTCTCACACCCAAACCCACACTCCACCGCTCTCGCACTCCGCACTCACCCCTCATTTATGCGGTACGTGCATATCCATAAACCGCTTCTTGGAATTATCCCAATTGGTGAGTACCGCGGCTCGCTTCTTATTTAAATCATCGTTCACCTTCTGGTAGTTTTGGAGCACCTGGTTGTAGGTATCGACGCTTTTATTATAGCTGTCCACATCGGCCTGCGTACGCTTGGCGGCTGGCTTTGCCTCGAAAGCCTTGCGCGCTTTTTCGTAGTCGTCGGCTTTAATAATAAAATCCGAAAGGGCCGTGAAGCTCGCAGCTTCGGCTACCTGGAAGTCGAGTACTTTACGGGATGCCGTCACAAGCGAGCCATCACCCTTGAAACCCTTCACCGTATCGAGCCGCGCCAGCCCTTCTTCGGCATAACGCTTCATCGCCTCACGGCTCTGCTCCATACCGTTAATATCTTTGCCGTTAAAAGCGTTTATCATATTACCTTCTTGTACCGTGCTCTTGAAGTGCACCAGATACAGCTTGTTCACATAGCCGTTTACCTTACCGGTTTGCTGTAGCTTACGCGATAGCTTGGAGCTTTCGGTTTCGTTAAGCCGCACATTATGATTTGCCGCGAATGCGCGGTATGCGTCGGGAACCTGCGCATACGCCTGATCCAGTCGCTCGCCCGCTTTTTCCTGCATAAGCAGGTAAGCCTCCATGTCGTCGTATGAACGCTCCGCAATCTCTTCCATATCAACGATCTTGTGGTAGTCTTCATTGAATACAGAAAGCAATACGTTCCAGTATTGCACATAAGCCGTTTTAAGCGTGGCATCGCCCTGAAACGGCTTCAGCTTGTTACCCTGGCTGATGGCGGTACGGACAGCAGCAAGAAGTTCCTGGCGACGTTTCTCCATCTTACGTGCCCGCCCACCGTGAGCTACCTCGCTCATGTAGCTCATATACTTAAGCGAAAGGGTCTCCTCGAGATCCGACAGGAACGACATATGCTCCACAGCTGTTCCTTCCGCGTGCGGTAGCTCTTTCGGGAAGACTGAATAAGCAAGACTGACAAATATGATTATCAGCGCCAACGTTGTACGTATCATGGTTTTTTCGATTGATTGATTTGATCGTTTATGATATAAAAACTTTCCTCTATGTATATATCTTTTAACAGCCGGTTTGTCCAGGCCGTGTTTATACTTTTTTTGTAATCGTCATTTGGATCGGTCAGCTGATCGGCCGGCAAAAGGTTTACGCTATAAGCTTTTGTCCCGGTTTGCTGACTCGTGCCGCGTTCCAGGATCTGTTCATGCTGCTGAGCCTCCATAATATCTTTAAATATCAGCGACTCACTGTTGTGTTTGGCTTTTTCCTTCAGCCATGTCGTATAATACTGTTGCTGTCTGAAACCCGACGATGCCTCCACCCGTTCGCCACTCTTACGACGAAGCTCTTTCAACGGCAACAACAGGAAAGGGTCATAATATGTTTTCTTCTGAACAGAGTCCGATGGCAAAATATGCGACATATCCTCTTCTCGCACGTCCAAGGCGTTGATAATATCCGGCAGTTGAATATCGGGTACCACACCTTTGCACTGTACGGTCTTGCCATTGATGCGATATATCTTCTGCTCGGTTACAGACACATAGCCATACGGGCTTTTGGTCACACCGCTAAACTCCTTGCTCGTACTCTTAGGATCGAGCGCATGGATCAGCTGCGCGGTCGCTTTACCACAGGTGCGGCTGCCGATGATGATCGCCCGGCGATAATCCTGTAACGCAGCAGCCAGAAACTCGGATGCCGATGCGCTAAGCGCATTAACCATCAGCACCAGCGGCCCATTGTATATCGTTCCGCGATTCATATCTTTTACAGTAACGATCTCGCCAGGCTTATCTCTTAATAACCCAATCGGCCCCGCGTCGATAAAGATACCGGCCATCGCCACGGCCTCCTGTAAAGACCCACCACCGTTGAAACGTACATCGAGTATTATTCCCTCGATGTTTTCCTTTTTGAGTTTAAGAATAGCGGCCGCCACATCGTTCGCACATTTCGATCCCTCCGTACCGCCCCAATCGGTATAAAATCCGGGAAGATAGATATAGCCGATCTTGCGCTGCTCACCCTGGAGAATGAAACTTTTTACGACATTACCGTCATCTGACATTTTCTCTTTTTTTAGAAACACCTTTGTCTGCTGGCCACCAATGTTGTGGAGCTCGATCTCCAGGCCCTGGTGGTTCGACTCGTCGAGTATAAGACCAGCCTCATGCGTATCCAGACCAGCAAGCTCTACCCAGTCGCCTCCCTCCCACCGAAGGCGATCGAGCACATCACCCGTATGAATCGCACCCGACTTCCAGGCAGGACCACCGGGCGTAAGCTGATCTACCACAATGTCACCGACCTCATTCGTCTTCAGCTGAAAACCGAACAGATAGCCCTCGGTACTTAACTCACTCATGAAATCCTCCATCTCTTTCGGTGAGAAATAATTAGTATGTGCATCTACGGTATTGGCTATTGCCCGTAGCAGGGCTATGCCTACATAATTATCGAAGCCAGCCGCGTTGTTTATAATACGATTGAGACGGGCCAGGTTTATCGTCTTTACAAGATTGCGCGTAGCCGGCTCATGATTCTTAAGGAAAGCCGCGTCAGGCTCTGTGGCATTCTTACCACGTAGGTTCGTCAACCGCACGAGTGTCTCATATTTGAGCAACATACGCCAGCGCTCGAAGATGAAGGCCTCGTCTTTTGTCCAGAGAGTATCTTCCACATAAGCCTCCTTTGCGCTGAAATCGAACGCTCGTTGAGTCCCCTGGTTTATAGCCTGAACAGCGCGGGCAAGAGCCTTCTGATAGCTCTTGGTGGCAACGGGCAGGAAGGCCCAGCTCTTACCGTTTATCTCATCGTCAAGCTTGCCGCGATAGGTATTCAGGGTTTGTACTTCTCCGTCGGTAAAGATGAGGCGCTCCGGATCGAGATCGTCAAGAAACAGGTCGAGCGCCGCGGCCGAAAATGTATCGTCTATCGGTGGTGGGCTGTAGTGCTGAGCAGCGATTTTGTTTTTGAGCAAAAAGACTTCTGCCTTGAAATTCATTACCGCCGGAACCGGGCTTTGTGCCCAGGCACCCTGACATATTGCAACAAACACCTGTAAAACAAAAAACAGGCGTAGAAACCATACACGATACATGGGGGTGAATATACGGAAACGATTGCTGATGAATATTATGTCGGAAGACTATATGTATCACTAAAAAGCAGGATGGCCGGCAGCCATAGAAAAATTATCATAAACCGAAAAAAGACACGACAAAACAAATAACCGTCCATCACCAAAAACATTACTTTTCGACATTTTTTGTCTGTGTGTCGAAAATTGCTTTACCTTTGTACCATACCGAAGCAGTTCATGCCGGCAGCAAAAGACGATATAATCCAACAGCAGATCCTGCAGGCCGCCCAGCAGCTATTTCAAAAACATGGTTATCAGAAGGTAACAATGGACGATGTAGCCCGGGCGATCGGCAAAGGGAGAAGCTCGTTGTATTATTATTACAAAAACAAAGACGAGGTATTCGACGCTGTGATCGACACCGAACTCAGCGACATCATTGCCGAGATCACCCGTGCCGTAGAACAGGCAACTACGATCCAACAGAAACTGCGTACGTTCTGCATCACCAAAATAAAAATATCCCGCAAAAGAAAGCTGTTCTTCGATGCCCTGGAAGCAGGCATGAACGCCGATGAGATCTCCCAATACGCCCAGAAAAAACAAGCTGTTCAAAAGCGGATCAGAAAAGAAGAGGCCACGCTGCTGAATAACATTCTGACGCAGGGCGCTAAAAAAGGAGAGATCACTTCCCTCGACCCAAAAGAACAGGAAACTATAATCTTCATTCTGATGAGTAGCCAGCGCGGATTGAAACGCGAGATGGAGCTCGACAATAGCTACAACCGCATGGAACCCGCAATCGATATGCTGGTACGAATGACCATGCTCGCTATCACACAATAGATATTTTTTTATCCAGAATTTGACATTTTATCGAAAAATGTCGAATTGTTAAAAAAAACGACCGTATTCGTTTATGATGCAACCAAAAAAAAGCAGCGCCCTCAGGGCATTCCGCAACCGGAATTATGCACTATTCTTTTATGGACAATCCATATCACAGATCGGTACCTGGATGCAACGCACCGCCGTAAGCTGGGTTATCTACTCCATATCCGGCTCAGCGTACATGCTCGGGCTGGCAGTGTTTGCACAGCAGTTTCCTTCTTTTCTGTTTTCGCTGCTAGGAGGCATCGTATCTGATCGATACAGTCGGCGAAAGATCCTGCTGATCACACAAATCGCTTCCCTGATACAATCCGTATTACTGGCTGTACTGACCCTCACCGATCATTATGGCATATGGGAAATACTATCGCTGAGTGTCGTGCTCGGCGTCGTGAATGCATTTGACGCACCAGCCCGTCAACCTATGGTACACGAGCTGATCAGCAATAAAGAAGACCTTACCAATGCACTCGCACTTAACTCCGCCATGGTAAACATAGCCCGTCTCATCGGTCCGGCACTATCGGGTGTCGTCTTGCAAACGTTCGGCGCGCACACCTGCTTTGCATTGAATGCATTCAGCTTCCTCGCGGTGATCGCGTCCTTGTTACTGATGAACCTGCCCGCCTTCATACCACCCACCACCAAAAAGAATGTGTTGGCAGAGCTATCGGAAGGCTTCAGATACCTGCGACAAACACCACGCATAAGTGTCATCATAATACTCCTGATGTGCCTCAGTCTGCTGATATTGCCTTACGATACCCTGATACCCGTATTTGCCAAAGTTATCTTTAAAGGTGATGCAAGCACGTTTGGATACATCGCAAGCTTTGTCGGTCTGGGCTCCATCGCAGGAAGTTTTTTTCTGGCATCAGCAAATAAGAAAAATCTCACGAACATTCTGCTTATCAACATTGCCATCCTCGGTGTTGGGCTCCTGGGATTCTCCTTCTGTTCGTCCTTTAACTGGGCTATTCCATTCGCCGTCGCTATCGGATTCGCCTCGCTCACCCCCGTTACCGCCGGACTGACCATTATACAAATAGAAGCCGCTTCCCACATGCGTGGACGGATGATGAGCTATATCGCAATGGCCTATTTCGGCATGCTGCCGTTAGGAAGCTTACTGGCCGGCACAGCATCACAGAAAATATCCGCCCCGGCCACCATGCTCATTCAGGGCTGCATAGCGGTCATTATCGCGCTTATCTTCTCGCGCTATTTAAAACAGGAACGCCTAAGCAAGAAAAACATCATTACCGTACAAGAAGCAGAAAGCCTCGCAGTAGAAAAGACATAATACATCAACAACAAAAACATACAAAGATGAGCAACAACCAAAATAACACAACCTTACTGGTGATGGACATGCAAACCGCAATGGTCAATCTGGCAAGTGATCCCGCCACCTTACTCTCCAGGACAGCACAAGCTATTGCTAGCGCACGCCGCAAGAAGATTCCGGTTATCTACGTGGTCTTAGGCTTCAGACAGGGCGCCCCTGAAATCAGCGCTAACAACAAGAACTTCATGGCCAACAAACAATTTTTCACCAGCGCCAGTCCAACCGAGTTCATGACTATCCATCCTGACCTCGCCCCTCACGATAATGAATACGTTATCATCAAACGCCGCGTAAGCGCCTTCACTGGCAGTGATCTCGAAGTAGTTTTAAGGACCCTCAATATGCAGCACCTCGTCTTGACGGGCATCTCCACAAGCGGCGTTGTCTTGTCCACTCTACGGGAAGCTGCCGATAAAGATTATCGCATCACAGTATTATCCGATGCCTGCGCTGATCGCGAAGAAGAAGTACACCAGTTTTTAACCACCCGGATATTTCCCCGTCAGGCGGAAGTGATTACCGTGGAAAACTGGATCGGCTGAAAAGACATAAACAAAAAGGCCATCTCAACCCTGAGATGGCCCCGTGCTTATCTAATAAAAATTTACTTCTTGATCACCTTCATCTGAACCGGCCCAAACGAATCACCTGAAATAACAACTACATATACACCCGGCGAAAGCCCTGCCAGACTTAACGTAGTCGGCGAAGTACGGCTAGCAGATACAGCCTTGCCATAAAGATCCACCAACGCGATATCTTTTACAGGCCGCGGCGACTCAATCGTCAATACATCCGTAGTAGGATTGGGATACGCCTTGAAAACACCCAAACCATTCTCGACACCGAGCACAGCAACAACAGCTACGGTAACAGAAACAGCATCAGCGGGCTGATACAAATCGTCTCCCGGCTGAGTCGCGACAATAGTAGCCGTTCCTGGAGCTACAAACGTTATCTCACCATACTCAATGAAGACATTCAAATCGTTCGAGGAATATTGAACTGGTAGCCCCGAGGTCGCGGTAGCAGAAAGCTTTAAAGGAACATCTCCAACAATAGCAGTGGATGGCAGCGTAAATGTGATCTGCTGAGGCACCTTGGCGATGACCACTGTATGCTGTGCTTCTACATATCCGAAGTCATTATTACCCGCCTGTTTCGCAGTTATCACAATAGTACCCGCACGTAAAGGTGTAAGTAAATCGCCGTCTCTGTTAACAATAAATTCATTCAAAATATCCAACGTAACCGGCAATCCGGAACTGGCAACAGCCACCATTCTGAACGGCGCGTCGCTTAACAACGTGGTATCCGGCATGTCGAACGTTATAGTCTGAGCAACCGGTGGAGTCACTGACGGCTCATCGGCAAGATCATAGTAGAAGTACTCATCCCCATACGTGGGGCTATTGTCCACATTTAGGATCATCGAGGCACCGGCAGGGAAAAGGTCTTTAACAGTACCAGGCGCGTTAGCCACACTCTTCAGGACACCGTTAGTTGCCCGCCAGATAACATCACCACCTTCATTACCCGACATGAGATACACAGAACCATTGATAGAGAAAAGTCGCGGGGCCGTTACTCCTCCAGGCCCGACCACTACCTCGCGTAACATATTTGTACCCGAAGCGGTACCATCACTGGCCCATAGTTCGCTTCCGGTAGTATAACTGCCATTATTCACAAAATAATACCTGTCGCCGGCAACAACCCCGGCAGTAAATCCAATGGAAGTATTAGTAAGGATCTTCTGATGCTCGCCGCTGGCTTCATTCATAGCCCAGATCTCATTTGCCTGGCCGTCACTATTATTTAGGTATAGTATATTGCCACCCATCGCTAC
>Ga0247762_1000144_pt1 | contig 29266 bp, 31 predicted proteins | sample UWRJL081202R4_FD_181016 | JGI IMG/M metagenome (GOLD analysis project Ga0247762, IMG submission 181016) | Plant litter microbial communities from Arlington Agricultural Research Station in Wisconsin, United States - UWRJ-L081-202R-4 | ecosystem: Environmental > Terrestrial > Plant litter >...
ATCGGGCGAGGCGATAAGTTTGTCGAGCGCGTCGGCGAGCGACTTCGGCGCCGGCACGGACGCGGCATCCAGCACGGGAAGTTTTTTCGGCTCGGTGAAGGGGCGATTATATTCCGGCGCCTGATCGCCAAGGTCCTTGATCGGCAGGTTCGCCATTTCCTCGCCGTTGTGACGGATCAGGAAACGCAGCGTGTCGGTGGTGTGACCGACGATCGCGAAATCGAGACCCCATTTCTTGAAGATGGCTTCGGCTTCGGCTTCCTTGCCGGGCTTCAGCACCATCAGCATGCGCTCTTGCGACTCTGACAGCATCATCTCGTACGCCGTCATCGCTTCTTCGCGTACCGGGACTTTCTCGAGATCAAGCGTGATGCCGAGATCGCCCTTCGCGCCCATCTCGACTGCGGAGCAGGTGAGGCCGGCAGCGCCCATATCCTGAATGGCGACGACGCAGCCTTTGGCCATGATCTCGAGGCACGCCTCTAGCAGGAGCTTTTCCGAGAACGGATCGCCGACCTGCACGGTCGGGCGTTTCTCTTCAGCGCCTTCGCCGAATTCGGCGGAGGCCATGGTCGCGCCGTGAATACCGTCGCGTCCGGTTTTCGAGCCGAGATAGACAACGGGCAAGCCGACGCCGGTCGCCTTTGCGTAGAAAATCTTGTCGGCTTCCGCGATGCCGACCGCCATCGCGTTGACGAGAATGTTGCCGTCATAGCGTGAATGAAAGCCGACCGAGCCCGCGACCGTCGGCACGCCAAAAGAATTTCCGTAGCCCGCGATGCCCGCTACGACGCCGGAAACGAGATGGCGTGTCTTGGGATGATCGGGCGAACCGAAGCGGAGCGCATTCAGGCACGCAATGGGACGCGCACCCATCGTGAACACGTCGCGGAGGATGCCGCCGACGCCCGTCGTCGCGCCCTGATAGGGCTCGATGTAAGACGGGTGGTTGTGGCTTTCCATCTTGAAGACGCAGACGAGGCCATCGCCGATGTCGATGACGCCCGCGTTTTCGCCCGGGCCTTGAATGACGATCTTGCCGGTGATCGGAAGCGTCTTCAGATGCACCTTCGAGGATTTGTACGAGCAGTGCTCGTTCCACATCGCCGAGAAGATGCCGAGTTCGGTAATCGACGGTTCGCGCCCGATGAGTTTCAGAATCCGCTCGTATTCGTCGGGCTTCAGACCATGTTCGGCGACGAGTTCGGGCGTGATCTTGATCGCGTTCGAAATATTCACGCCGCCTCCAGGACGGTCTTGATGCTTTCGAACAAACCCCGGCCGTCGGTCGGGCCGATCGCGGGATCGACGTGATTTTCGGGGTGCGGCATCAGGCCGAGTACGTTGAGTTTCTCGGAGAGAATGCCGGCAATCGCGTTGGTGGCGCCGTTATAATTCCACTTCGGATCGGTTTTGCCTTCCGGCGAGACGTAGCGAAACAAGACGCGGCCGTCGCCTTCGAGGCGCTCGATGGTTTCCTTGTCGGCTGTGTAATTGCCTTCGCCGTGCGCAACCGGAATTTTCAGCACGTCGCCGGCATTGTAGCGGCGCGTGTAAGGCGTGTCGGAGCGCTCGACGCGCAGATAAACTTCCTTGCACATGAAGCGAAGCTGCGCGTTCCGTTGCAGCACGCCCGGAAGAAGCTGCGCTTCGCATAAAATCTGAAAGCCGTTGCAGATGCCGAGCACCAGACCGCCGCGCTCGGCATGCGCACGAACCGCATCCATGATCGGCGCGCGCGCGGCGATCGCTCCGCAGCGTAGGTAGTCTCCATAGGAAAATCCGCCCGGCAGCACGACAAGATCGGTGCCGGAGGGGAGGTCGCTGTCTCCGTGCCAGACGATGTTCGCAGCTTTGCCGGAGATGCGCTTGATCGCGCTTGCGACATCGCCTTCGCGATTGGAGCCGGGGAAAAGAACGACGGCGGCGTTCATCGGCTTAACTCAACACCTCGACGCGATAGTTCTCGACGACGGTGTTCGCGAGCAGCTTGTCTGCGGCGGCTTTGAGCGCGGCTTCAGCCTTCGCCTTGTCGCCATCCGCGAGTTCGATCTCGAATACCTTGCCCTGACGGACGCTTTCGACGCCTTCGATGCCCAAGGATTTCAGCGCGCCTTCGATGGCCTTGCCCTGCGGGTCGAGTACGCCATTTTTCAGGGTGACGGTGACGCGGGCTTTCATCGGAAGAACCTTTCTCCTCGAATGCTTTAGCGCAAAAGCAGACGGGGGCAATCGCCCCCGCCAAACATCCACATCAGAAATACGGCAGCAACGCGAGAAAGCCTCAGCTTTTCACGAGCACCGGACCGGTGCCCTGCAGCGGCTCGTTTTCCGAGATGATGCCGAGACGGCGTGCTACTTCGGTATAGGCCTCGATCAGGCCGCCGAGGTCGCGGCGGAAACGGTCCTTGTCGAGCTTGTCGGCGGTCTTGATGTCCCACAGGCGGCACGAATCCGGACTGATCTCGTCGGCGACGACGATGCGGACCATGTCGTTGTCCCACAGCCGGCCGCATTCCATCTTGAAATCGACCAGGCGGATGCCGACGCCGAGGAAAAGGCCCGAGAGAAAATCGTTCACGCGGATCGCAAGCGCGATCACGTCGTCGATTTCCTGCGTGGTGGCCCAGCCGAAAGCAGTGATGTGCTCTTCGGAAACCATCGGGTCGTTCAGCTTGTCGCTCTTGTAATAGAACTCGATGATCGAGCGCGGCAGCTGCGTGCCTTCCTCGATGCCGAGGCGCGTCGCCAGCGAACCGGCGGCGACGTTGCGCACCACGACTTCAAGAGGAATGATTTCCACTTCGCGGATCAGTTGCTCGCGCATATTGAGGCGGCGCACGAAATGCGTCGGTACGCCGATCTCGTTCAGCTTCTGAAAGACGTATTCCGAGATACGGTTGTTCAGCACGCCTTTGCCATCAACGATCTCGTGTTTCTTCGCGTTGAACGCGGTGGCGTCGTCCTTGAAGTACTGGACCAGCGTTCCAGGCTCCGGGCCTTCGAAAAGGTCTTTGGCCTTGCCTTCGTAGATGCGGCGGCGGCGGCTCATGGGCGTGTACCGTGTCTTCAAAAAATCCATTGCGAACCGGAACTCCGGGCGTACGCGAGGTGAGAAATCGTCTGGAAAACCGGGCTTTCTAGAGCAAAAAAGCGGGCGACTCCGCCCGTCTTTCAAGCTGGTTCGACCCTATCTGATCGGTTTCTTCAACACAAATTGCCGTCAATCCGTAGGCCTTCGCATGGCCGATTGACGCAGTTGAAATAGGATGTTTCGGCCTATATTCAACGGCACCGCCAAGTAAAACCCAGGAAAGCGAGAGCGACCGATGAGCACGTTCGACAAGCGTCAGGAAGGCTTTGAAAAGAAGTTCGCGCTCGACGAGGAGCAGAAATTCAAAGCGACCGCGCGCCGCAATCGCAAGCTCGGCGCCTGGGTTGCCGAGAAGGTCGGGCTCACCGGCGCCGAAGCCGATGCCTATGCGAAATCTGTGGTTGCAGCCGACTTTGAGGAAGCTGGCGACGAAGACGTGTTTCGCAAGGTGCGCGCCGATCTCAACGCAAAAGGCCAGAGCAGCGTTTCCGATGCCGACATTCGCGTGAAGATGGACACGCTGCTCGCCGAAGCCGCGGCGGAAATCAAAGCCGGAACGTAAACGCGCGTTTGTCGCGAAAGCAGCGCGCGGCGGAAATGTGTTCGCGCGCTGAACTTCCATTCACGTAGATTGCTCCGAATTCACGCGTTCTTTCGGAACCGGGTCAGTAAACTCGGCGTTCGTTCATTGGCGCATCGTGCGCTTCGAGAGGAACGTCTGATGTTTATGAAGCGCCCGGTGCTCGCCACCGCCGTATTTCTTCTGACCGCGAGTGCCGCTGCCGCCGCGCCGCTTACGCTGCCTGGCAACGTCAATCTGCGCTGGGGCCCCGGCATCGAATATCCGGTGCAGATCGTCGTGCCGGAAGGCACGGTTGTTGACGTGCAGCGCTGCGACGATCTCTGGTGCGACGTCGCCTGGGAAGAATATCAGGGCTTCATGAATCGCGACGTGATCGGTCTCGGCGAGGGCAACAATTACCCGCCGCAGGTATTCGGTCCGGCACCGCTGCCTGCTTATGTCACCGCGTTCGACGGCTACTATTACGACGACCAATACGACTACGTGTACGGTCCGGCCTTCGGCTTCCGCTATTACGGCGGTTTCCATGGCCGCTACAACTCGCGGGCCGCCGTGCATTCGCGCGACGAGTCGCGTGAGCGCCGTCACCGCCGCGAAGTTTCCGGCATCAGCTTCCACAATCCGCAGACGTCATCTGCCGCAGGCCATAACACCGCGATCTCGAAAGCCGTGACGCATGCGCGCCCGGAATCGCGGATGCTGCGCCAGAACAAGGATCGTAGTCAGTTGCAGCAGCGGCTGCGGCAGGAAAACGACGTGGTTCGCTCGCAGAAGAATCTGCAGATTCAGAAGAACCAGCAGAACAGCAACCAGCCGAATCTTCAGCAGCAAAAGAACCTGCAACAGAAGCAGCAGAACCTGCAGCAGAAGAAGAACGAAGTTATAAACCCGCAGAACAACGTGCAACCGCGTAATTTGCAGCGTCCGCAAATGCAGAACCAGCAGCAGAAGAATTGGCAACAGCGCAGTATTCAGCAGAAGCAGAATATGCAGCCGAAGAATTTTCAGCAGAAGCAGCAGAACGTACAGCCGCGCAACTTCCAGCAGAACCGGCCGCAGATACAGCAGCGTCCGCAGATTCAAAATCAGCCGCGTCCGCAAATCCAGCGTTCAGCTCCGCCCGCGGCACCCAAGGCACCGCCTGCGGTTCAACAGAAAAAGAACGACTAGTTGAAGCGTCAATAAGAAAAGGGCGGCTCTCGGAGCCGCCCTTTTTATTTGCCGAAGACCCGCGCGAAGATCACATCTACATTCGCGAGGTGATGGCCGAGATCGAAGCAAGCGTCGATCTCGCTTGCGGAGAGAAGTTTGCCGACATCCGCGTCGGCTTTGAGCGACTGCTGGAAATCGCTGCCTGCGTCCCAGGTCTTCATCGCGTTGCGCTGCACGAGACGATAGGCGTCCTCGCGCGCCATGCCCTTGCGGGCGAGGGCAAGCAGCACGCGCTCGGAATGCACGAGCCCGCCGAACATCTCCAGATTGCGCTTCATATTCTCGGGATAGACCACGAGCTGTTCGATCAATCCCGCGAGGCGATTCAGCGCAAAGTCGAGCGTGATGGTGGCGTCGGGACCGATCATACGCTCGACGGAAGAGTGCGAAATGTCGCGCTCGTGCCAGAGTGCGACGTTTTCCATTGCCGGCATCGCATAGGCGCGGACCATGCGCGCGAGGCCCGTCAGATTTTCCGAAAGCACCGGGTTCCGCTTATGCGGCATCGCCGACGAGCCCTTCTGGCCCGGTGAGAAAAACTCCTCGACTTCTTTGACTTCGGTCCGCTGCAAGTGGCGGATTTCCGTCGCCAGGCGCTCCATCGAGGACGCGATCACGCCGAGGGTCGCGAAGAACATCGCGTGGCGGTCGCGCGGGATGACCTGCGTCGAAACCGGCTCGACCTTGAGGCCCATCTTCTCGGCGACATAGGCTTCGACCTTGGGGTCGATATTCGCGAACGTGCCGACAGCGCCGGAGAGGGCGGCGGTGGAAACTTCTTCCTTCGCGCGTAGGAGACGCTCCTTGCCGCGGGAAAATTCCGCGTAGGCTTCCGCCATCTTGAGCCCGAAGGTCGTGGGCTCCGCATGGATGCCGTGGGAACGGCCGACGCAGACCGTGTTCTTGTGCTCCATCGCGCGCTTTTTGAGCGCGGCAAGCAGCTTGTCGAGATCGGCGAGCAGCAGATCGGCAGAGCGCGTGAGCTGCACGTTCAAACAAGTGTCGAGCACGTCCGACGAAGTAAGACCTAGATGCACGAAGCGCGCTTCCGGACCTACGATCTCCGCGAGATGCGTGAGGAAAGCGATGACGTCGTGCTTCACTTCGCGCTCGATCGCGTCGATACGCGCGATGTCGAACTTCGCGTCCTTGCCCTTGGCCCAGATCGTCTTCGCGGCATCTTTCGGGATGACGCCAAGCTCTGCCATTTTGTCGGCGGCGTGGGCTTCGATTTCGAACCAGATCTTGAACCGGGTTTCGGGCGACCAGATTTGCACCGCCTCGGGGCGGCTGTAGCGCGGGATCATTTCACACTCATGCGGCGGCGCGCGGTTGGGCGGCGCGGATCGCGTCGATGTTCTTCTTATATTGCTCGGGGCCGCCTTTATAGACGGCGGAACCCGCAACCAGCACGTTGGCGCCGGCGTTCGCCGCGAACGGCGCGGTTTCGGCGGTGATGCCGCCGTCGACTTCGAGATCGATCGGGCGGTCGCCGATCATCTTCCGGAGTTTCGCAATCTTCGCGGTGACGGACGGAATATAGCTCTGCCCACCGAAGCCCGGGTTCACAGTCATCGCCAGAATGAGATCGACCTTGTCGAGCACGTATTCGATGGTGCTTTCCGGCGTCGAAGGATTGAGCGCGACGCCCGCCTTCTTGCCGAGGTCGCGGATCACCGAAAGCGAGCGCTCGAGATGCGGGGCTGCTTCCGGGTGAATGGTGATGATGTCGGCGCCTGCTTCGGCGAAAGCCGCGAGATAAGGGTCGGCGGGCGCGATCATCAGATGCACGTCGAGAATTTTCTTGGTGTGCGGGCGGACCGCTTTCACGATCGCGGGCCCAAGCGAGATGTTCGGTACAAAGTGGCCGTCCATCACATCGACGTGGATCCAGTCGGCGCCTGCTGCGTCAGCCGCGCGTACTTCCTCGCCGAGCTTCGCGAAGTCGGCAGCGAGAATGGACGGCGCAATCAGAAGGGGACGAGTCGGCATTTCAGCGGCTCCAGGCGCAGGCCGTAACATGTCTATTTGCCGCCCGGCAACCGCTGCTCCAGCAAACGGTGAACAACTGGTGCGGCGAGTGCCGGCAGCAGATAGATCGGAAACTGCGCGACCGCGAAGTAAATCCAGGTGAGTTCGGGGAGGCCGCTTCCGGCGGCGGCGACCATCACGCCCATGTTCCGGTGCGCGGACGAGAAGCCGAGCGCGAGCGATTTCTTCAAACCCTCGCGCCCAAACAGAAGCGTGGTCAGCACGTAGATTCCGACTGCAATGGCGAACGTCAGCGCCGACAAGGCGGCGACCAGCAGGGGGTCCTTGATCGCGTGCGCCGTAACCCCGTCCATTGCCGTAATGCCGAACACGACCAGAAGCACGACGCTGATGCCGTCGATCGTGCTCTTGTTCTCCACGATTTTCCGGTTGCCGAGCCACCAGCGTAGCAGGCGCGCCATGAGGAATGCGCCGCCGAGAATTGCGAGAAGCCGCAATACGAGTTGCATGACATCGAGATTGAGTGCGCCGCCCGCGAAATAGGAAACGATGAAGGGGGCGAGCAGCGGGGTTGCAGCCGTGCAGACGATCAAGACCGCAAGCGTCAGTGCCGTATCGAGCCGCAAGAGTGCCGCGAAGGCGGTGGACGCCATGATCGGCGGTGCTGCGACATACATCATCAGGCCGAGTGCAACGCCGGGGCCGAGCCTGTCGATGCCCATGTACGGCAAAGCGAGACCGAACAGGATCGGCGTCAGCACCATGATTCCGGTGCATGCGATGGCGACGAGGAGCGGCGCCTTGAACCGGGCCCGCAATTCCGCCGGATCGACGCGTAGGAAGGAGAAAACGAGGAGCAGGAAGATCGCGAGCGTGAAGACGGGCTTCAACGCCGCGGCGAGCGGCGGAATCGCAATCCCGACCAGGATGCTCGCGGCTGCCGCCTTCGTGCCCTGCCGGCCGAGCCATTCGAGGCTGGATTTAATCGCCATATTCTTCCAAGTGTTGGCGTCCGGCGTGAAGAACTCTCATTCTTTCCGTAGTTTAGCGCCTGGGCGCAATTTTGCCTGTGAATGACTCCTGCAAAGGCTGGAAACGGCCGGAAACGATCAATAGATATATCCTATGGGTCAAAAGAAAAATGTTATCGTTCTCGGGGCCGGCATCGTCGGCATCTCGGCAGCGCTTCACCTCCAGAAGCTGGGCGTTTCCACCGTACTCGTGGACCGGCAGGGACCGGGCGAGGGCACGTCATACGGCAATGCGGGGATCATCGAGGGCAATACGCTCTACCCCTATCCCTTTCCGCGCTCGATCAAGGCGCTGACCCGCGTCGCGCTGAAACTTGCGACCGAAGCGAACTATCACGCGGGCTTCCTGCCGTGGATTGCGCGCTGGCTCTTGAACGTGCGCCGGGCGACGACGCCCGAAGGTTTGGAAAACGCAGCGCGGACCATGCGTCCGCTGTTCGAAAATGCACTCGCCGAGCATGAAGCGTTCGTCGAAGCCGCCGGCGCGCAACGCTATCTGCGTCATACCGGATGGCTGCGTGTGTACCGCAGCGACAATGCGCTCGAGAAGTTGGCGAAAGAGCTAGCGCTCGCCGACGAATACGGAATTCCGTACCAGAAGCTTTCCACCGAGCAGTCGCTGGTGCTCGAGCCTTCGCTCGCGCCGGTATTCAAGCATGGCGTGTTGTGGCCGAAGGCGGCGAGCTATTCTAATCCCTTGGCCGTCTCGCGCGCCTTTAACGCGCATTATTTGTCGCTCGGCGGCGAAAACGCGAAGGGCGACGCGAAGACGCTCGCCCGCGCGAACGGCGGCTGGAAAGTGACGACTGACGACGGTGAAGTGCATGCCGAAGAAGCGGTGGTCGCGCTCGGACCGTGGTCGCCGGATATTTTGCAGCCGCTCGGCATCGATCTGCCTTTGGCAGTGAAGCGCGGCTATCACTGGCACTTCGCAGCGAAAGGCAACGCATCGCTCTCGCGGCCGGTACTGGATGCGGAAGTCGGCTTCATTCTCGGGCCGATGGAGCAGGGCATTCGTATCACCACCGGCGCTGAGTTCGCTCATCGCGATGCGCCGCCGACGCCGGTACAGATCGATCGTCTGATGCCTTACGCAAGAAATCTGTTTCCGCTTGGCGAGCCGGTGGAGCCGAAGCCGTGGATGGGTTCGCGTCCGTGCTTCTGGGATTCGCGGCCCGTGATCGGCCGTGCGCCGGGACAAAAAGGACTTTGGCTCGATTACGGACACGGCCATTCCGGCCTGACGCTCGGGCCGGTATCGGGGCGGCTGCTTGCGGAAATGATGACGGGTGCGACTCCGATCACGGACCCGGCGCCGTTTCAGGCCGAACGTTTTCTGAAATAGCTATTTGCCGAACTTGTCTTTCCAGGACGGCACACTGCCTGCGAAGGAAAGCGAAGTCGCTTCATAGACGCCGCGCGCGATCGCGCGCGCGAGACACTGCGCGGCAATCGCGCCCAAGCGCGCGAGCGCATGCACCGGATCTTCCAGTTTCTTTTTTCCGGTTGCCGCAGCGAACACTGCATCGCCGTCGAGCGGCGTGAAGACCGGATGAATCGACATGGCAAATCCGGCGCCCGCCATCACGGCGAGGCGCTTTGCCTGCGCTTTTGTGAGAACGGCGTCGGTGGCGACAAGTGCGATCGTGGTGTTCTGGCGAACATCCCCTTTCAGCGCGGTCGAGATTTTCGTTTGCTGCTTCGGAAATCCTCGTCCGCCGAATTCGTTGTTGTGCTCGAATGCGGCGGCGAAGAAATGACCTTCCTCGCCCAGCGTCACGCGACCAGCGGCGTTGACCGCGGCGATCGCGCCGACGATGAATCCATCCGGCGATGTGGCGGAGGCGGAGCCGATGCCACCTTTCAGATTTTGGGTCTTCGCGCCGTAACCGGCACCTGCCGTGCCGAGTCTGAAATCTTGTCCCGCGTTCTTTGCGGCCTCGTAGCCGAGATCGCGATAAGGCGGGAAGCGGCCCCAGTTTTTGTCGCCGCCGGAATGAAGATCGAACAGGATTGCGCCGGGCACGATCGGAATATTTGCAGTACCCACCGGGAAACCACGGCCTTGTTCGGCAAGCCATGCCTGCACGCCTGCGCCCGCATCGAGACCGAAGGCCGAGCCGCCGGAGAGCGCAAGTCCGTCGATGCGATCGACGGTCGCGACCGGATCGAGCAGATCGAGCTCGCGGGTGCCGGGTCCGCCGCCGCGAATGTCCGCGCTTGCGACCGCGGGTTCTTCGAAGATGATCGCGGTAGTGCCGGAAGCGAGCTTGGCATCGTCGGCATGACCGACCAGCACGCCCGCGACATCGGTGATGAGATTTCTCATGGGGGCGAATAGAACCCGGCGGCGCTTTTGCGGCAAGCATCACGATCCGGCGAGCAGGCTTGCTTCCGCTGCGAGGCCCGCGCATGAAGCCGGTGCATGACCGAAGTTTCGCTCACCGCCGCACTCATCGCAGGCTTGCTTAGTTTTCTCTCGCCCTGCGTGTTGCCGTTGGTGCCGCCTTATCTCGCGTATCTTGCGGGCACGAGTTTCGATGAACTCGCTGCGCGCAGGAGCGTCTCGCGCGTGGCGCGGCGCGAGATCGTGGCGGCGCTGTTATTCGTGCTCGGCTTTTCGACAGTCTTTGTTGGGCTTGGTGCCACGGCATCCGCGATCGGCGGTTACTTACGCGAGTGGTCCTACTGGCTCACCATTGCCGCCGGTGTCGCGATCATTGCGATGGGGCTGCATTTCCTCGACGTCTACCGCATCGCGTTTCTCTATCGCACGACGCGGCTGCAGCCGAACGAGCCGGTCGGCCTGTGGGGCGCGTATATCATGGGCCTAGCATTCGCATTCGGCTGGACGCCGTGTATCGGGCCGGTGCTTGCTGCGATCCTCGCCGTCGCGGCTTCCGAGCAAACGGTTGCGAAAGGAGCGGGGCTGCTTGCGGTCTACTCGCTCGGTTTGGGAATTCCATTCATTCTTGCCGCGTTCGCACTCGATGCGTTTCTCGGGTTCTTCGCGAAGCTGCGCTCCAAGCTTGGCCTGATCGAGAAAATCATGGGCGCATTTCTTGTGCTCACGGGAATCGCATTTCTTACAGGCTGGATCACGACATTCAGCTTCTGGCTGCTCGAAATGTTTCCGGGGCTCGCGATGTTCGGATAATTTTATTTGCGCATAGCCCTATCCGAAAACCGGTACCCACTTTTCGGGGCCATGCGCGAAAAAAGCCCGCCGTTTCCGGCGGGCTTTCGTTTCGCAATTTGAAGAAGTTTACTTCTTCAATTCGGCATAGGTGCCGTCGGCTTTCCACTCGTACATCACGTAGTCGGTGACGGTGATGTCGCCCTTGGCGTCATAGGAAATTTCGCCAAGCACGGTGTTCCACTTTCCGGCGCGGATCGTTTCCGCAACCTTCTTCGGATCGACGGTATTCGCTTTCGCGACGGCCTGCGCCCAGATCTGCATCGCGGCGTAGGTGTAGAGCGTGTAGCCTTCCGGATCGATGCCCTTGGCCTTGAACTTCTTCACGATCTCGGCCGCCTGCGGACGATTGCGCGGATCCGAGCCGAAGGTCATCAACACACCACCGGCGTGTTGGCCGGTGATCGCGGCGAACTGCTTGTCGGCAAGCGCGTCGCCCGCCATCAGCAGCGTTTTCATGCCCTGGTCGCGCATCTGGCGAAGGATCAGGCCCGACTCCGTGTGATAGCCGCCGACGAAGACGACATCGATGTCAGCTGCCTTCATGCGCGAGACGAGTGCGGTGAAGTCCTTGTCGCCCTGCGTGTAGGATTCGCGCAGCACTTCCGTGACGCCGAGTGCGTTCAGCGCCTTCTTGGTTTCGTTCGCGAGGCCCGCGCCGTAGGTCGACTTGTCGTCGAGGATCGCGACCTTCTTGCCCTTGAAGTTGTCGGCAAGATATTTTCCGGCGAGCGCGCCCTGCTGGTCGTCGCGGCCGCAGGTGCGGAACACGTTCCAGAGTTTGCGTTCGGTGAATGTCGGGTTGGTCGAAGCCGGCGTGATCTGCAGAACGTTGCCTTCCGCATAAGCTTCCGACGCCGGGATCGAGGACGACGAGCAGAAGTGGCCGAACACGACCGGCACACGCTGGCCGGCGAGACGATCCGCGACCGAGCGCGCCTGCTTCGGATCGCAGGCGTCGTCGCCGACGGTGAGTTTGAGTTGCTGCTTGAGAACGCCGCCCGCAGCATTGAGGTCTTCGACCGCAAGTGTCGCGCCGTTACGAAGCTGATCGCCGAAAGACGAATATTGGCCGGTCATCGGACCGGCGACGCCGACGGTAATCTGGGCATGAGCCGATCCCGCTGCGAGCATGGTAGCCGCAGCAAGCAAGCCAACAAGACGTGCGCTTTTCATAGTTTCTCCCTCTGAAACAAAGCGTTGTTACGAATTTGATCGCGCCTATTCTTGGCGGGAATTAGCGGGTTGTCACGGGTTTTTATGCGGGCGTTACGCGCCGTATTTCTACCGGCCGCCCTCCAGATAGGCGCTGCGAACTTCCGGGCGTTCCAGCAATTCGCGGCCGGTGCCCTGCAACGCTATCCGGCCGTTGACCATGACATAGCCACGGTGCGCGAGCTTGAGCGCGTGAAATGCGTTCTGCTCGACCAGAAAGATCGTAAGCTTTTCGCGCTGGTTGAGATCGCGGATGGCGGAGAAAATCTGGCGCACAATTAAAGGTGCAAGGCCGAGCGACGGCTCATCGAGCAGGAGCAGGCGAGGGCGGCTCATCAGCGCGCGGCCGATTGCAAGCATCTGTTGTTCGCCGCCGGAGAGCGTGCCGCCGCGTTGATCGCGGCGCTGTTCCAGAATCGGAAACAGCGAAAAGACGCGCGCGAGATCGCTTCTGAAGTCGCCGCCTTCGGCGGTGGCGGCGCCCATCTGCAGGTTTTCGAATACGGTCATGCGCGGGAAAATGCGGCGGCCTTCCGGCGACTGCGCGATCTTCATGCGCATGATTTCGTGCGTCGGAAGCTGCGTGATGTCGCGGCCTTCGAATAAAATCGTTCCTTCGCGCGCTTTCGGGTCGCCGCAGATGGTCATCATGAGTGTCGATTTGCCGGCACCGTTCGCGCCGATGATGGTGACGATTTCGCCAGGCATCACTTCGACATCGATGCCGCGCAACGCTGCGATGCTGCCGTAATAGGCGGAAACGCCCTTGATCGAGAGCAGCGGCGTACTCACAGGCCGACCTCCGCTTCGACTTTATCGACGGCGTCTTCCTCGACGCCGAGATAAGCGGCGATCACCTTCTGATCGTTGCGGATGAAGTCTGGCGTGCCTTCGGAGATTTTCTTGCCGTGGTCGAGCACCACGACATGATCGGAAATTTCCATCACGACATTCATGTCGTGCTCGATCAGGAGAATCGAGGTTCTGGTTTCATTCTTGATCGAGCGCAGCAGCGTGTTCAGCTCGTCCGACTCGCGCGGGTTCAGACCGGCAGCGGGTTCATCGAGGCATAGGAGTACAGGTTTCGTGCACATCGCGCGCGCGATTTCGAGGCGGCGCTGCGCGCCATAAGGGAGGCTGCCCGCCGGATCGTCCGCGCGGTCGATGAGTGCGGTACGCTCGAGCCAATGCCGCGCGAGTTCGATCGCTTCGCGTTCGGCTTTGCGATAGCCGGGGAGCCCGAAGAGACCGAAAAGCGTGAAGCCTGATGCGACCATCAGCGTGTTGTGCTGCGCGACCATCAGGTTTTCGAGTGCAGTCATGCCGGGGAAGAGCCTGATGTTCTGAAACGTGCGCGCGACGTGTACGCGTTGCGCGATTTTGAAATCCGGCAGTTTTTCGAGCGCAAACGCTTTTCCGTCGTCGTGAGTCACGCGAATGGTGCCGGAAGTCGGCTCGTAAAATCCGGTGATGCAGTTGAAGACGGTGGTCTTGCCAGCGCCGTTCGGGCCGATCAGCGCAGTGATGTCGCCGCGTTTCGCGTGGAGGGATAACGTATCGACGGCGAGCAGTCCGCCGAAGCGCATGGTGAGGTTGGTCAGCGAGAGGATCGGTTCGTTCGTCATCAGCCGCGGCCCTCCGCGACATGCTCGACCGAAATCGTTTTGCGCTCTTTCAAATAGACCGTCGGGTAACGCGTCGAGACAAGTCCCCGCGGACGCCAGACCATGATCCCCACCATCGCGAAGCCGAAGATCACGAGCCGGAACTGCTCGAATTCACGGAACAATTCGAAGCTCGCGGTCATTACGGTCGCCGCGACCGCGACGCCGATCTGCGAGCCCATGCCGCCGAGCACGACGATGGCGAGGATCAGCGCCGATTCCGGGAATGTGAAAGAGTCCGGGCTGATGAAGCCTTGCCGGGTTGCGAAGAACGCGCCGGCGAAGCCGCCGAACATCGCGCCGATCGCGAATGCCGTCAGTTTCGTATTCGTCGTGTTGATGCCGAGCGAGCGGCAGGCGATTTCGTCTTCGCGCAGCGCTTCCCAGGCGCGGCCGACCGGCAACTTGCGGAGCCGGATCGTGACCCAGTTCGTAATCAGCGCGAGCGCGAGAATTACGTAGAACAGAAAGACGGTGCGATGCGTCGGATCGAATTCGAGACCGAACGTGGCCGCGAAGCCGTTCGGCTCGGGATTGAACGGAATGCCGAAGAAGCTTGCGCGAGGAATCGAGCCGATGCCGTTCGGGCCGTTGGTGAAGGAAACCCAGTTCAGCAAGACGATGCGGACGATTTCGCCGAAGGCGAGGGTCACGATCGCAAGATAATCGCCACGCAGCCGCAGCACAGGAAAGCCGAGCAAGACGCCGAAGAATGCGGCGAAGATGCCTGCGAGCGGCAGGCAAACCCAGAACGACCAGTCATAATGCTGCGCGATCAGCGCGTAGGAGTAAGCGCCGACTGCGTAGAAGGCGACGTAGCCGAGATCGAGCAGCCCCGCGAGGCCGACGACGATGTTCAGTCCCCAGCCGAGCATCACGTAAGTGAGAATGATGATCGCGACACCGAGATAATAAGGATTGCCGTAGAACGCGACCGGGAAGAGCATCGCGAAGACGAGGAGTGCGGCGCTGAAGCCGAAGCGCACCCCGACAGCAATCGTCGCAACGGTGATCAGGATCAGCTGCCAGTCTTTCGGCGAGAAGAAAATCCACACGGCAGCGGCAACGAACATCGCTGCAACGAGCAGCCATTTGTATCGCCGCGCGAGTGTTGCGATCGCGGTCCACAACACGCCGAGGTAATAACGAAGTGCTGCGGCGTTGTAGTAGATCAGCGAAATCAGGAAGCGCCCGACAAAGACGATGCCAACCGCGGTCGCTAGCAACACAGGGCGCGGAACGGGCCGCAGCGGCCCGCGCGAGTCGTCGGCGATAAAACCGAGCAGCAGAATAAAAAGTCCGAACGCGACGATGCCTGCAATCAGCGCGTCTTTCAGCGCATGCAGCACGACCGAACGTTTTTCGGCTATTTCCGCGCTCATACTTTCTCGACTTCCGGGCGGCCGAGAATGCCTGTCGGCATGAAGATCAGAACGACGATCAGGATCGAGAACGCGGCGACGTCTTTATACTGAACAGAGAAGTAGCCCGACCAGAATGTTTCGATCAGTCCGATCAGCAATCCGCCGAGCATCGCGCCGGGCAGCGAGCCGATGCCGCCGAGAACCGCAGCGGTGAACGCCTTCACGCCCGCGACGAAGCCGATGTGGAAGTCGATCACGCCGTAATAGAGAAGGTACATAATGCCCGCGACGGAGGCGAGTGCTGCGCCGATGAGAAAGGTGAGCGCGATCGTCCTGTTCGTGTCGACGCCGAGGAGTGCGGCCATCTTCAGATCCTGTTCGCAGGCGCGCATATCACGCCCGAGCGAGGTCGAAGAAACGAGCCACGAAAATCCGGTCATCAGCGCAAACGTAGTCACGATGATCAGAATCTGAATGTTGGAAATCTGCACCACGAGACGGTTGCCGAGATCGAGTACCGTGTGTACGCCGCTGATAAGCGGCGGCAGCGTTTTGACGCGCGCGCCCTGCGCAAGCTGGACATAGTTCTGCAACACGATCGACATACCGATCGCCGAGATCAGCGGCGCGAGACGGAACGAGCCGCGCAGCGGGCGATAAGCGATGCGCTCGACCGCCCAGCCATAAAGCGAGGTCAGCAACATCGCGATCAGAAGTACGAGAAAAAGCGCGAGCGGAATGGCGGTGACGCCGATGGCGACGAGGATCAGAAACGCTAGTAGTGCAATAAAGGCGCCGACCATGAAAATATCGCCATGCGCGAAATTGATCATGCCGATAATCCCGTAGACCATCGTGTAGCCGATCGCGACGAGCCCATAGATCGAGCCCAGCGCGATGCCGTTGATCAAAATCTGAAGGAAATACTCCATTCGCGCTTTTCCGCACTTCTGCCGGTGCGGTCCCTTGCCCCTTTGTCGAAACTAGCTTGAAGGCCGGGCAGCCGACAAATAGCCGATTTCGTTTTCCTGTTTCGAGTTCCGTGGGCGATGCAAAACCCGTGAAAGTTCCGGGAACGAAGCAGGAAAGCGTGGGTTGGCCCTTCAAGGGGAGGAAACTTCAAGGAGTAAAAGTCCCATGGCGAACAATCAGAACGACCGCAATCAGCAGCAGGGCGGTCAGAAGAACCAGCAAGGTGGCCAGCAGAACCAGCAGAACCCCAATCAGGGTGGACAGCAGGGTGGTGGTCATCAGGGCGGCCAGGGCGGCCAGCAGCAGAACCGCTAAAAGCCTGTAAATTAACAGAAAGCCCCGCCGTTCCGGCGGGGCTTTTTTGCGTAAAGCCTGTTGCAAGCAAGCGCTTTTCTTTTGCTATGTCTCTGACCTATTTTCCGCCCCATGAAACGCGCGGCGCTTCCCCTCTATCACCTCTACGGCGATCCGCCGGACGATCAGGCATTCGATTTCGTACACATCGAACGCCTGACGCATCGGTCGCCCGGCAATAACTGGGTGATTGCGCCGCACCGGCATCGCAATCTTTTCCAGATCATGCTGATCGAACACGGCGGCGGCACGCTCGATCTCGAGGCGGAATCGATCAATTTCGAAGCGCCGGTCGTGATGCTGCTCGCGCCGACGGTCGCGCACGGCTTTCGCTTCAAGCCGAAAGTAACGGAAGGCTACGTCATCAACTTCACCGAGGACGTGACGGAGTCGCTCGGCGAGCAGGCCAATGTCGCGCTCGCGCGCCTCAAGCACATCGCCGGACAGCCGCTGATGCCGGTTGCGCGGCCGGAAATCGAGCGCCTCGCAGCACTTTGCCGCGACCTTCTGGAAGAAGAATTTCTGGGACGCGAAGGCTTCGAGGTCGCGATGCGCGCGATGCTTGCGCTGATCGGCGTCGAAGTTGCGCGGTTAGGCGCGAGCCGCGAACTGTCCGGCACGATCACGCTCGCGCCTGCGGACGCGACCGTGGAAGAGTTGCGCCGTTTGATCGAAGAACATTTCCGCTCGGAGCGGCAAATCGGTTTTTACGCGGGCAAACTTGCGATGACCGCGGACCGCCTGAACGACCACGTCAAGCGCGCGACCGGCGTCACCGCCGGGCATCTCCTGCGGCAGAGATTACTGACCGAAGCGAAGCGCCAGCTCGTGTTCACGGATTTGACGATCGGAGAGGTCGCCTACGATCTTGCGTTCGCCGACCCTTCGCATTTCGCGCGCTTCTTCAAGAAGCAGACGGGATCAACGCCGCAGGCTTTCCGCGAAGCGTCGCTGCGCTCGCGCACAAACACGCACTAACTTTTTTCGATCTCGGCGAATACGGCTGCGGCTTCATGGAAAGCCGTGTTCGCGGCCGGCACGCCGCAATAGATCGCCTGCTGCATCAGCAGCTCTTTAATGTCGTCTTTCGTGAAGCCGCCCTCGGTCATCGCCGCCCGCACATGCAGGCGGAATTCTTCCCAGCGGCCGAGCGCGACCATCGAACCGATCACGACCAGACGCCGGGTGCGTTCGTCGAAATGCGGACGCGTCCAGATTTCGCCCCAGGCATAGCGGGTGATGAGATCCTGAAATTCGCGGTTGAAGTCGTTCTGGTTCGTGACCGCGCGATCGACCCATTTGTTGCCGAGCGTCTTGCGGCGCTTGGCCATTCCTTTTTCGTGACGTTCGCGCTCGTCCATCTTTCTAACCTTTCAGAAATCCGTCGAGCGCTTTTGCGAAAGCTTCCGGCTGCTCGATATTGGAAAGATGCGCGGCGTCGAGGCCGACGAGCTTCGCGCCGGGAATACGGCTCGCAATCAGTTCGGCCGCCACATACGGCGTCGCCGGATCCTGTTTGCCGCCGATCACGAGCGTCGGCACCTTGATGTCGCTAATCGGCCAGCGCTGATCGACGTCGCGGATCGCAGCGCAATTGCCGGCGTAACCTTCCGGCTTGGTGGCGTGCAGCATTCCGGTGATGGGCTCGATTTCCTTCGGCGACTTTTCGCGAAAGTCTTTCGTAAACCAGCGTTCAATCACGGAATCGGTGATTGCCTTCATGCCGGAAGCCCGCACGGTCGCGATGCGCTGGTTCCAGATTTCGAGGAGGCCGAATTTTGCTGCCGTGTTGGAGAGCACGAGTTGCTCGATGCGCGACGGTACGTGACGCGCGAGCCACATGCCGATCATGCCGCCCATCGAGAGACCGCAGAAGCGGACTTTCGTGAGCTTCAGCGCATCCATCAATGCGATGGCGTCACGGCCGAGCATTTCGAACGTATAAGGATAAGACGGCGCCTCGGTTTTGCCGTGGCCGCGCGTGTCGTAACGCACCACGCGGAAGCGCTTGGCGAGTGCGGCCGCCTGCTTGTCCCACATATGCAGATCGGTGCCGAGCGAGTTCGACATCATGAGCACAGGCGCGCTATCCGCGCCGTCGATCTGGTAGTTGATCTTGATTCCATTCGCTTCGAGAGTGGGCATACTTCTTCTCTTATTTCTTGAGCGAGCGTTCGGCGCTCGCGATTGCCGCATCGATAAACTTTTGCGTCTCGCCAAGATAGTTCGATGGTTCGAACAGGTCGTCGAGTTTTTTGCCCGATAGAATTTGTGTGACTTCGGGAAGACCGCGCAGCGCGTCCTTCAAATGCTTGGCGCTGTTCAGCGCCTGCTTGGATGCCTTTGCAACCAGATCATGCGCCTGTGATTTGCCGAGCTTTTCCGCGAGCGCGAATTGCACGGCTTCCGCCATGATCAACCCATTCGAGATTTCGAGATTGGCGCGCATGCGCGCTTTATCGACTTCGAGGCCGGTTGCGATTTCCGCGGTCCGCTCGAAAGCGCCTGAAGCGATCAGAAGCAACTGCGGTAACGCGAACCAGCTTGCCTGCCAGCCGCCGGTGCCGCGTTCGTGCTCGTGCGTTAGTCCCGCAAGCAGAGAAGAGACAAGACCGGGCGCGAGATTGGCGGCAGCAAGAATTTGCGCGGAGAGGGCAGGATTGCGCTTCTGCGGCATGGTCGAAGAGCCGCCGCGTCCCGCGCCTTCCGGCTCGAATACTTCGCCGACTTCCGTCTGCATCATGAGCGACACGTCGCGCGCGATCTTTCCGCATTCGCCGATTGCGATGGCAATCGTAGATGCGGCATGCGCGATGCGGTCGCTGTGGGCATGCCAGGGCGCGGGCGCGACGGCGAGACCGAGCGACTTGCCGAGGCCGCGCGCGACCGCCGCTCCTTTCTTGCCGAGTGCAGCGAGCGTGCCGGACGCACCACCGAATTGCAGCAGGGACGCTTCTTCGACCGCGGCGAGCATGCGCGTGCGCGAGCGGGCGAGGGAGGCTGCATATTCCGCGGCTTTCAGACCGAAGGTCGTCGGCAGCGCCTGTTGCAGCCAGGTGCGCCCGGCCATGACGCTTTTGCGATGTTTTTTTGCGAGCGAAACAAAACCTTTCACCGCACGGGCAAGATCGCGATCGAGTAACGCACTTGCTTCGCGGAGCGCGAGCACGCTTGCGGTATCGATGATGTCCTGGCTGGTCGCGCCCCAATGCACGAAGCGCGCGGCATTCTTGTCGCGCTTCGCGACTTCCGCCGTCAGCGCTTTCACGAGAGGAATCGCGACGTTTCCCGCTTGACCGGCGGCAATGCCAAGCGCCGCAATATCGAAGCGCTTGGCCTGACAGGCGGCGGCGATCGGCGCGGCAGCCGATTTCGGAATGACTCCGTTCGCCGCTTCCGCGCGGGCGAGCGCTGCTTCGACGTCCAGCATGTGCTGCAGCATCGCGGCATCGGAAAGTACCGCGCGCATCTTCGCGGATGCGAAGAGCGGGCCCAAAAGATCGCCTGAAGAGATGCTGTTCATGCGTGGGAGAATACGAGAGGAGTCGGACGCGGAATGTAGTCCCCCACCGCTTTCGCTGGAAGCTTTTTCGGAATTTTGCGCGTCTCGCGCGCTTAAAAGGGTGAATAGACCGAGAAGGTCGTATAGGCCCCAGTGCCGCGCCCGGAATTATCGAGCGCACCTGCGGAAAGAACGAAAATCCTCTTCTGCCATGTGAGGGAGCCGACAACGCCCGCCCGATACTCGGAATAGCGTGCGTCACCCATGGTCGCGATTTCGCCGCCCAGCGCCCAGGTTTCGTTGATCTCATAAAGTAGAGACGCCTTCGCATTGTATTTCTGATGCACCGTTGATGCGGTGCCGAAGGCCGATGCGATGTAGCGTTGATGAATGCGCGAATAGATTTCGAGCGAGCCTTTGACGCCGGCTTCCGCGCCGCGCGTCGGATTGAACGGATCGGACAAATGCAGCAACTGATCTTCGTAGTTGATGCCCGCGAATGCGCCGATATACACCGATTGACCGAGAACGTTGCTGAACGTCTTGCGATAACCGCCGAGAAGTTCGGCGGAGAATACATTGGCGCTGTTGATGCCGCCGGGAACGTTGCCCGTTTGATAAGAATAGAGGCCCGCTCCGCCCATGAAGCGTACGCGCCAGCCGTCGTCGATCAGTTTTCCGAAGGGCGCGTAGGTCACGCCCGCCCACGCGAAGGTCGTCGCCTTTGCGGCGTCGATGCCGCCGAAAAAATCGGCCTTCTCTAAAACATAAGGACTCGCGCGGCCTCGCATATAGCGCAACGGTCGCATCAGTTCGCCATAGGCATAGAGCAGCGGCTGATAGGACTGCGCGGAAACGGGCGCGTTGTCCGCAGCCGCAAGCGCGACCACGAGAAAGAGAGTCTGAACCGCGCGGTGGCTTGCGCGCGTCGCCATCGGAAGCCCAGGGCGCTTTCGGCCGCTTTACGCAAACGGGCTGCCGCGCCCGCATACGAAAGCATTCTTCGCGACGAGTTCCGCTCCGACCACGAAATCACGATTGCAGGCTGCAATCGGGAGTGGAATCGGGGTATTGGATTGCCTCTAGTTGCAGACTTTTCCTGCCGCCGAACGCATGGACCGTCCGCAGCCGCGTGAGAGCGGGCTTCGCCGAACCCGGGTATAAACGGGCAAACAACGAGAAACGCCATGGAAGAAACGCGCAATCATCTCCGCTTCATCAATATCGCGCACTTCATCGATCACTACGTGCTGCTCGTTTTTCCGACGGTGGTAATCGGACTCGAGGCAGCGCTCGCGCGTTCCTATGCGGAACTGATCGCGCTTTCGACCGCATGCTTCGTTGCATTCGGTCTGTTCTCGTTGCCTTGGGGCTGGCTCGCCGACCACTGGAGCCGGCGGAAGATTATGGCGATCTTCTTTTTCGGCTGCGCGGTTTCGATGGCTGCGGCTGCCGCGGCTCCGAATGTATATTGGCTCGCAGGCGCACTGCTTCTGCTCGGTATTTTCGCCGCGATCTATCATCCGGTCGGCATTCCGATGCTGGTCACGAATGCACGCGACCGCGGCCGCGATTTTGCGACCAACGGTGTATGGGGAAATTTCGGTGTTGCCTTTGCGCCGGGGGTTACGGCGGCATTGATGGCGACTGTCGGCTGGCGCGCGGCATTTATTATTCCCGCGGTGGTCTGCGCCGTGATTGGTGTCGCCTATCTCTATCTGACGAAGGAAGAGAACGATAAAGCGGGCTCGCGAACGAAAGTCGCGGAAGTGCCGCTTGCCGGCGGCATGATGATTGCCGTCTTCGCCTTCTTCGCAATGCTCGCGTTCTCGGGCGGCACCGTTTTCAACATTCTCACGATCGCGATTCCGAAGATCGTGGATGAGCGGCTCGCGCAGGACGTTCCGCTCATTCTGCTGGGTTCGGTTGCGACCGCCGTTCTTCTATTCGGCGGAATGGCACAGCTTACGGTCGGCAGGCTGGTGTCACGCTTTGCGCCGCACATACTTTTGGCCTTCATCGGCGTGATACAGGTCGTCGGCGTCGTGTGGGCGTATTACGCGACCGGGCCGATGCTGCTCGGCGCGCTCGCACTATCGATTGCCGCGATCTACGCGCAGGTAACCGTGGGGGACATGGTGATTGCGCGCTACACGGCGGACGCCTGGCGCGGCCGCGTGTTCGCAGTGCGCTTCTTCCTTGCGTTCATTTCGAGCGGACTTGCGGTATCGCTGATCTCGGCATTGCACGGCAAGGGCGGCTTCGGGCTCGTGCTGATCACGACCGCGATCTTTGCCGCGCTGTTCATGGTGGCGACGATTGCAATCTCGCTCCTCGCGAACCGTGCGGAGTCGCGTCTGCCATCGTCGCAGCCCGCGGAGTAACGGGAATGCTGCGCGGTCTACTTGCTGCGACATTCGTCTTGGCCGCCGCTATCAATCTCGCGGCAGCACAAACGAGAAATCAGGAGCGGACTCAACCGCCACCGCCGGACCGCGCGCAGGCGGTCGATTTCACCGTGCAACTCTTTATGGAAGCGAGCGGCGAACTTTCGCCGAACATTTTCACGCTGGAAGAATTCGGCGTGTGGAATTTCAGCGCGCAGTGGAAAGGAGAGAAGGGCGGCAAGTTTTCCGGCTTTCTCGTGCGGGTGAAGCTGGAGTCGAACTCTACGAAAAAAGATATCTTTGCGCAGGGCAGGCAGGCACAGGTGGTTTTTCGCGACCGCAAGACGAAGAAACCGCTGCGCACGTGGAATATCGCGGACATTTATATCGACGACAAAGGTGTCAGCTACCGCGCGCAGTTCTTCGAAAATCTCGATTGCCAGACCATGGAGGTGACGCTCACCTCCGGCACGACGAAGATTACGCGCGAACTGCCTTTCGCTTGCGGCGAATAACGCACATCCTAAATAGCTGATTTTTATAGAGTTTTAAGGCTTCTGTTTCCAGCTTGACGTATGACTGACTAGTCAGTCATAAATCGGGAATGAAGGCGGCAGCGAAAAAGAAGGCGAAGCCGGCGGCCGCAAGCCCGTCGCGGCGCGAGTCGCAAGCGAGCGACAAGCGCGAGCTTATTCTTGCGGCTGCGCTCGACGAGTTTTCGCAGAACGGATTTGCCGCAGCGCGCCTCGACGATGTTGCGAAGCGCGCGAACGTAGCGAAGGGTACGATCTATCTTTATTTCAAAGACAAAGAGTCGCTGTTTCAGGAACTCCTGCGCACGCAGATCAGCCCGGTGATGGGAATGCTGGAGGCAGTGCTTGCGGGCGGCGGCAAAGATGCGAAGCCCGCGCCCTTGCGTGAGCTTGCGCATCGCGTCGCCGATCTTTTTGTCGAGCAGGTGATTGCGACCCGGCGCAAGGATATCGTGCGTCTTATCCTGACCGAAGGACCGCGCTTTCCGAAACTTGCGGAATTCTATTATCGCGAGGTGATTTCCCGCGGCCTCGCTGCGCTCCGCGCGCGGGCTCAATTGGCAGTGAAGGAAGGCGAACTGAGAAGCGATGCGCTCGTGCGCTTCCCGCAATTGATCGTCGCGCCGGCGCTGACTGCGATCATGTGGAAGTCGATGTTCGACAAATTCGAACCGTTGGACGCCAAAGCGCTGATGAAGGCGCATATCGAGAATCTTTTCGACAAGGAAGCGCGGCCATGAAGCTGCTCCGCATTGTTTTATTGTTGCCATTACTCGTGGCGCTCGCTGCCTGCGGGCGGAACGGTAGCCAGAATTTCCAAGGCTGGATCGAAGCCAACTTCATTTTTGTCGGACCGGACGAGAACGGGCGCATCGAAGTCCAGAAGGTCCGTGAAGGTGACAAGGTCGAGAAGGGCACGCCGCTGTTTTCGCTCGAAGCGGATCTGCAGCGCGCCGACGAACTTGCCGCGCGCGCGGCACTCGAAAATACGCGCACGGCATTTGCGCGCGCCGAACAACTCGTGAAAACAAATTCGGGGACGCAGAAGTCGTTCGACGACGCGCAGGCGGCATTGCGCGAAGCGGAAGCGAAACTCAATTCCGCACAGACGCGGCTCACGCGCCGCTCGATCGTAAGTCCCGTCGCGGGCGTGATCCAGCAGGTCTATTTCCGCGAGGGCGAACTTGTCGTCGCAGGGCGTCCGATCATGGCGATCCTGCCGCCCGGGAACGTCAAAGTCCGCTTCTATATTTCGCAGGCGATGCTGCCGCGCATTTCCATCGGCGATACTGTTGCCGTGCATTGCGACGGTTGCAGCCCGCAGAACGCGAAGATCAGCTTCATCGCGCAGCAGGCGGAATACACGCCGCCCGTAATCTATAGCGAGCAGGAGCGGAACAAGCTCGTATTTCTCGTGGAAGCCTTGCCGGAGAAGCCTGTGGAGATGCGCGTCGGCCAGCCGGTCAGCGTTACCGTAACGCCGCACGAGACGAAGTAATGGCACGCGCCGACGACATTGCGATCGACGTGAAGGGGCTGACGAAGTCCTTCGACGGGCGCGTGGTCGTGCGCGATCTTTCCATGCAGGTGAAGCGCGGTTCGATCTACGGATTTCTGGGACCGAACGGTTCCGGCAAGACCACCACGATCCGCATGCTCTGCGGCCTGCTTACGCCGGACAGCGGCGAGGGCACCTGCCTTGGCTACAACATCCGCACCGAGGCCGACCAGATCAAGAACCACGTCGGCTACATGACGCAGCGCTTCTCGCTTTATCAGGATTTGTCGGTACGCGAGAATCTGGAATTCGTCGCGCGCATCTATGGTCTCGATGCACCGGTGAAATCCGCACGCGAAATGATCGAACGGATCGGCCTGCAAGGCCGCGAAGAACAGCTTGCGGCGCAGCTTTCGGGCGGCTGGAAACAGCGGCTTGCGTTGGGTGCCTGCACGTTGCCTTCACCGCAACTTCTTCTGCTCGACGAGCCGACCGCGGGCGTGGATCCGAAGGCACGGCGCGAATTCTGGAACGAAATTCATGCGCTTGCGAACGACGGGCTCACGGTGCTCGTCTCCACGCATTATATGGACGAGGCGGAGCGTTGCCACGAGATCGCTTATATTGCTTACGGCGAACTGCTTGCGCGCGGTACCGTCGAGCAGGTGATCGAGCAGTCGAACTTGATCACCTATAACGTCACCGGTGAAGACCTGCAGAAGCTTCTGCATCAACTCGAAGGCAAGCCGGGCGTCGATATGGTCGCGCCCTTCGGCACGAGCCTTCATGTTTCGGGTCGCGATGAGAAGATGCTGGAAGCGGCGATCAAGCCCTATCGCGCCGACAAGAAATTCGCCTGGACGCGTTCGGAGCCGTCGCTCGAAGACGTTTTCATCGAGCTCATGAACCGCTCGAAGGACAATTTCCAATGAGTCTGTTGGACGCCATCCGGCAACCCGGCTTCTGGCGCCGCGTACGCGCGATGCTGACGAAGGAATTTATCCAGCTTCGCCGCGACCGGGTTTCCTTTGCGATGATCGTGATGATCCCGATCATGCAGCTCGTGCTGTTCGGATTTGCGATAAATACCACGCCGCGCAATTTGCCGACCGCCGTGCTGCTGCAGGAAACGAGCGACGTCGGCCGCGCGATCTTGGCTGCGATCGAGCGCACGCAGTATTTCAAGATTACGCACAGGCTTTCGTCGGCGGAAGAGTTCGACCGCGTGCTCGCGTCGGGCAGGGTGCTGTTTGCGATTGAAATTCCGGCGGGCTTCGAGCGCGCACTGCGGCGCGGAGATAAGCCTGCGTTGCTGGTCGCCGCAGACGCGACCGACCCGGTTGCCGCCGGTACCGCGCTCAGTTCGCTCGGCCGCATTGTCGAACTTGCGCTGAAGAACGAGCGAATGCTGCCGGAGCAGACCGAGCCCCTGTTCGAAATCCGAAGCCACGCGCGCTACAACCCGGCGGGAGTAAGTTCGCTCAATATCGTGCCGGGTCTCGTCGGTACGATTCTGACCATGACCATGCTGATCTTCACCGCGCTTTCGGTCACGCGCGAAGTTGAGCGCGGAACGATGGAAAGTCTTCTTTCCATGCCGATCTCGCCACTCGAAATCATGATCGGGAAGATCATTCCCTACATCATGGTCGGCTTCACCCAGGCCTCGCTGATCATCAGCTTCGGCGTGCTCCTGTTCGGCGTGCCGATTTTGGGGAGCCTGTTTCTGCTTGCGCTGCTCTCGACGCTCTTCATCGCGACCAATCTTTCGATCGGTTATTCGTTTTCGACAGTCGCGCAGAACCAGCTGCAGGCGATCCAGATGACCTTCATGTTCTTCCTGCCGAACATCCTTCTGTCCGGCTTCATGTTTCCGTTCGCGGGCATGCCGACTTGGGCGCAATGGATCGGCGAGGGGTTGCCGCTCACGCACTATCTTCGGATCGTGCGCTCGATCATGCTGAAGGGTTCAGGCTTCGTGGAATTGCAATACGAGATGTTCGCGCTGTTCGTGCTGATGCTGATCGCGATGACGATCGCGGTCACACGGTTCAGAAGAACACTCGACTGATCACTTCAGCTTCTTGATCAGTTCCTGTGCCGCTGCCGGCGCGCGGACTTTGCCTTCGTGAATAAAGTAAATGAATACGTCGCGCGGAGTCGCGGCAGGCTTCGTCTTGTCGGCATGCGGGAGCGAGGCGACGTCTTTTCCTGACGCCCACGCTTTCGCGTGCTTCGCCCAGGTTTCGATGTCTTTCGGCGGATAGCCGGTCTTTACCTTGTCTTTGCCGCGCTGAAGCCGCGCGTAAACGAAATCGCCGGTGATGTCGGCGATGTTCACGTAGTCGATGTGGTCGGTGTAGCAGATCGAAACGCCAAAGCTCTTTGCCAGCTTGATGAACGTGGGCGTCGAGAAGGTTTCGTTACGCGGCTCGACGACATGGCGGATTTTCCGCCCGTCGAATTTCTCCGGCAGCAATTCCAGAAACTTTCCGAAGTCCGCCTCGTCGAACTTCTTCGTCGGCGCGAATTGCCAAAGCAGCGGCCCGAGTTTGTCGCCGAGCTCTGTCACGCCGCTATCCATGAAGCGCTTGATGGAGTCGCCAGCCTCGCCAAGTACGCGGCGGTTGACGGCATAACGCACGCCTTTGAGCGAAAACACGAAGCCGTCCGGCACTTCGCTTGCCCATTTCCGATAGGTCTTTGCATTCTGCGTGCGATAGAAGGTGCCGTTCACTTCGATCGAAGTGAGCGCGCGGCTCGCATATTCGAGCTCCTTCGCGTGCTGCAGACCCTTCGGATAAAACACGCCGCGCCAGGGCTCGTAGGTCCAGCCGCCGATGCCCGCGTAAATCTTGCCTTGCTTTGCCATCAGATGAAGTGCCCCGGAAAAAGATCGACGATCTTGGCGCCGGTTTCTTTGGCGACCAGTTCCGCAATCTTACTGCGGTGGCATTCCTCCGGCTTGCGCTCGTAACACAGGAGACAAACTTTCTTTCCCGCTTCCACAAGCTTGTTCAGTTCGGCAAGTTCGTCCTGTGCGGGTTTGGTCTTGATGTGTTTGCCGTAAATCTTCCAGAGCTTCTCGTAATTTCCGGAGCGCGCGGCCTCGCGGCCTTCGGAAGGCGTACCTAGCTTTTGAAAATGCAGGTAAGCAATACCCGCTTCGTCAAGCGCTGCGGAAAGCGCTTTTTTCGAAAATCCTGCCCGGCGGGAAGCCGCGACCGCGCGGGTATCCACGAGAATCTTCACTTTGGCGCGCTGCAGCGCGTCGATTACGTCCGCGAGCGGGGTCTGCTCGTAGCCGATGGTGAAAAGGGAAGCCATGCGTACCTGTTATCGCATATCCATTCACAAAAAGTCCGGCAGGTGAAACCATCCGGCGTTCCGGTGTGTTCCCGCAATGCTGCCCGGGACTACAGGCAGCGCGATGACTGCGAAGCACGCAGTCACATCATTATTTCTGGGAGGTTTTCATGCTCGCCGTCAATCGCCGCACCCTGATGATGGGTGCCGCTGCCGTGACTGCCTATGCCACTGTAAAGAGCGATTATGTTTTCGCGCAAGCGGCAGAGGGTCCCTTCAAGCAGGTACCGCTGCCTTATGCGTCAGATAAGAATGAGCCGCACATCGACAAAATGACGATGGAAATCCATCACGGCCGTCATCACGTCGCCTTCATCAACAACCTTAACAACGCGGCGAAAGACAACGCCGACGTATTCAAGCGTCCGATTCAGGATTTGCTCGCGAATATTTCGAGCCTGCCGGAAAACCTCCGCACCGTCGTCCGAAATTCGGGCGGCGGCCACGCCAACCACACCATGTTCTGGCAGATCATGGGCGGTGCGGGCGGTGCGCCGAACGGCGAGATCGCGGCTGCGATCAACGATGCCTTCGGCGACTTCGCAAAGTTGCAGGAAACCTTCAATGCGCGCGGCACCGCGATCTTTGGCTCGGGCTGGGCGTTCGTCGTTTCCGACAAGGCGGGAAAACTCTCGCTCGTGACGAAGCCGAATCAGGACAACCCGCTCATGGATGGCGCAATGCCGATCTTCGGCAACGACGTCTGGGAGCACGCCTATTACCTGAAGTATCAGAACCGCCGCGCCGACTACATGAAGTCGTGGTGGAACGTCGTGAACTGGGATGTGGTCAACCAGCGCTATGCTGACGCGAAGGCCGGCAAGTTCACCGTCTAAGATTCCGCAGAGCGGATATGAAAGGGCGCGGCTTCGGCTGCGCCCTTTTTCATGTCATAAGCGCGCGTCAAATTTCCGGAGAGAAGAATGCGCGTAGCGGTGATGGCGGCGGGAGCCTTGGGTGCTTATTTCGGCGGAAGGCTCGCCGAGGCCGGACACGAAGTGCATTTCATCGCGCGCGGCGCGCATAAAGAAGCGATCGAGAAGAACGGACTCAAAGTCGAAAGTCCGGTCGGCAATATTCTTATTCAGCCTGCGAACGTGACGGACGATCCGAAAAAGGTCGGCGCCGTCGATGTCGTGCTGTTTGCGGTAAAGCTCTGGGATACCGAGAAGGCGGGCGAACTTTCGAAGCCTTTCGTCAAGGAAGATACGCGCGTGCTTTCGATGCTGAACGGCATCGATTCCGTGGATCGGTTGACGCCGATTTTGGGTGACGTCGTGTGCGCGGCGCCCACGAGAATCTC
>Ga0247762_1000145_pt1 | contig 29093 bp, 31 predicted proteins | sample UWRJL081202R4_FD_181016 | JGI IMG/M metagenome (GOLD analysis project Ga0247762, IMG submission 181016) | Plant litter microbial communities from Arlington Agricultural Research Station in Wisconsin, United States - UWRJ-L081-202R-4 | ecosystem: Environmental > Terrestrial > Plant litter >...
AAGCCCCAGGTTGGAAAAATGCCCATGAAGACACCGAAACCCACAGACACCGCCTTTATAGTATCGGTCTGGCCGGGAACGTTGAAGAGATCATCGAGGATCTGCCTGAAATTTTTTTTTTAAGCCTGCGAAACAGGTCACGGGGTTTGATATACAGAAAGGCTATCGTTACCAGAAAGGTATTGAGTATACTGATGCGGGTAAAATCACGGAACGGGCGGAAGTGCGAGATCCGCTTCTCCTTCTCAGGATAGAACACGCGCACCGGCACCTGGATCACATCCAGACCTGCCCATGCGCCGCGCACCAGCACTTCGATCTCGAACTCGTATTTGCGGGTAATAAATGAAAGCTTGCTCAGCTTCTGTACAGGATAGAGGCGATAGCCGCTTTGTGTGTCCTCCATCACTATACCGGTTTCTACACGAAACCAGAAATTGGAGAACTTATTGCCAAAGCTGCTTTTCCGGGGCACGCTGGATTGCTCCATGTTACGGGCACCGATCATAATAGCCTCCGGATTTTTTTCCAACGCCTCAAGAAAAACAGGCAGATCGTCAGGATAATGCTGGCCGTCGGAATCGATGGTGATCGCATAGTCGTATCCCATCGCTACAGCCTTCTCAAAGCCCTGGCGCAGAGCATAACCCTTGCCACGGTTTTGAACAAAATGTACGACGGCTATCTGCGGGTAGCCCGCCAGTATATCCGGTGTGGTGTCGGTAGCGCCATCGTTCACCACGATCACCTGGTCGGTATACGCCAGCACGCCTTGCAGCACCTGATCCAGCGTCTGCGCGTTGTTATACGTAGGGATCAGTACACAGACCTTATATTGGCGGAAGATGTCGGTAACCTGGGTCATTATGCTTCCTGCAAGGTGCCTTTGAATTTGAAGAACGTTATCTCACCGGCATGCAGCGTGGCATTCAGCGGGTAGCTGCCGTTGTCGGTCTTGAACGTTATAGTGAGCGTAACCTCGGTACGTTCATCCGGATTGATCGCAGCCATGAATTTCAGATTGTCACCGGTCGTGATTCTGAGTTTATGGTTCACAGCCAGCTCGGTCACTTCACGCACGATCTGCATCATACATACACCCGGCACGATGGGCAGCCCGGGAAAGTGGCCATCGAATATTTTATGCGCGCGGTTGAACACCACAGTAGCCTGCAGTTTATCGGCGGTGAAATCAGGATTGGCCAGAGTATAGAAGTTATTCAACAACATATTATCGTTCCAGTTTTTTTAAGACAATAACCATATTAAAAGTATAGTGCTGCAGGGTGACGCCATCGGGCTGACGATGATCGGCGCCAACAAAAGTTACAGACACTTTGCGTTTGCGTTTCGAGCCAAGCTCGAGCCTCCGCAAAGAACCACATTCCCTGTCGGTAATGAAATAGGCGGTTTCCTTTTTTTGCGCCACACCATAGAAAATCTCGGTATCCGTCGACCACGCCGTGTAGCTTCCTCCCTCGAACGGGATACCCAGCATCAGCGCGAAATCTTTACGCAACAGCTCCACCACGGCCTTGTGGTCGAGCTGGTTGATAACCTGCTTTACCTGGAAGGCACCAGAGGCTTTAAACTCGAAATCGAGAAACGTAATACCAGCTTCATTGGTAAACACCACGCGGCGTGAGCTGTCGGGCATTTCCTTTACAAGCAGCAAACCGCTGAGATGTTTCCCCACCACGTCTATACTGGTCGTATACCATGACGTACCGATGCCTTTAGGACGCATGCGTTCAGCACACACCTTATCCACCGGCGAGGGCGTCAGCCCTTTGTATGCAGACGAGCAGCCCACGGCCAGCAACACGATGCTACAGAGCAAAAACCTCATCGGCAACGGCAGCATTGAGTATTTTATTGGTGAATGAAATCACGGTCTTATCACCGGCAGGCTCGTTCATTTCGATCACACGGACAGAATAATCTTTTTTCTCAACCGTCAGTACGATAGTCTGGAAAAAGTCGCGCAACCCTTTGCCTGAAGGCGTCATCTCGAGCAGGAAACTCTTGTCGTTTTCGAAAACACGGGTTGTAAAATCCTTGCTATCGAGGATCGTCCCTTGCACACAGTCGATCATGATACGGTTCACTTGCTGAAACAGCTTGTTAGAGCGTACGTTGATGCGGTTCTCCTTCTGCTCATCGCGCACCAGCATCTTATCGCCGTTCATCACCATGCGGTACACAAAGGGTTTTGTATAATCAATACGTACGCGGTTGCTGCGCTTGAACCAGAACTTGCCATACGAAGTGATCTTCTCGGTAAGCGCGGTAAGCACTTTTTCCTGCGTGAAGTCGCTGGTTATGGTTTGTACTTTGGCAGACTCGGTAGCAAAGGATTTACGAAAAGTCTGGAGGTCGGCTACTGGCTTGTACCCCGCGTATTGTGCGTTGGCACGCGCGGATAAAAGCAGCAGGCCCGCACTCAGCGCCAGACCAACGATGATCCGTGTTATAAGCCTGTATGTATTGTTTTTTTGGTTATTCGCCATACGCTTGTTCCTGGAGTAATTCATCAACTCTTACAATTTTCAAACCAGCATTGACCACGTGTTTCAGAAACTTCGGCAACATCGTGATCATGGCCTCGCTGTAATCGTGAAACAGCACGATATCACCGGCCTGAAGTTGATCCGACACCTTACCCATAAGCTCGCCGCTGTCCCTGCTTACGCTGTCGAACGAGCGCAGGCTCCAGCCGATAGTAGTATAGTTAAGCTTGCGCACGGCGGCGGCTACCATAGGGTTGGTCACACCATACGGAGGCCTGAAAAACCGGGGGCGCTTGCGGATGATATCGTGCAACGCGGCGTTGGTATGCTCGAGCTCCGCGCGGATAGCCGCCGGAGTTTGCAGATCGAACAACTTGCCATGCCAGTAGCTGTGATTGCCCAGCACATGGCCGTCGGCGTGAATACGTGCCACCAGGTCGGGATGACTGGTAACACGGTGGCCGATGCAGAAGAAAGCCGCCTGTACATTATGCGCTTTCAGTATATCGAGAACACGCTCGGTGTAGCCGGGCAGAGGTCCGTCGTCGAACGTCAGGGCTATACTGCGCGACGCTGCCGGGCCGCGAAACTGTACCGGCAGAAAGAACTGCGCCGACAATACGATAGAGCCGTAAGCCTGCAGCGAAAGAAATACCAGGATGATGCCGGCATATACCCACGGGGAAAGCCCCGCATACAGGTGCCAGGCAGCAGCGGCCAGTAGCGCTACGATCAGTACAACGGTTGCTGTGCGATTGGTCAACATGCGCGGATAAGCAGGAGTGAGTGGTGTGTCCCGAAATAGGGATTATAGATAATGATGTTACGCATCGGGCGGCTCAGATCTCTGTAGATCACAAAGTCCGGCACGTGGTGATGCTCGATAATGCGGGTACTCAGCCATAGCGCGAAGGCCGACGCCGTGGGAAACTCGCCACTGAGGTGCTTGAATAATCCGATAGAGCTCGAGGGGAAAGCAGCCTTGCAGAATGCCGTAGCCGCCGCATCGAGGCGCGTGTCGCCGCTATTGCCCGACAGCACAATGTCTATATCCTGACGCCGAAGGTTCGATGCTTTGAGCAGCTGTTCTGTTTCTGCCAGCAGCGTTTCCTGCGAGGGCTTGTATAATGTTCTCACGCCTTCCAGGCATACGCGGCGGCCGCGCTCGGGGCGTTGCGCCGAGAGAAGAAAGTATGCCGCTCCCTCGCCGTTAACGGTACCCTTACCCGGCTTGCGAAACAGGTCCAGCGAGCTGCGCAGCGAGCGACGGAATATCCCGAAGCGGCTTTGAATAACATGGCTCAGCTCGGTGATCTCGTCCACACCGCCTACCAGGATCTGTTGCCCGGGGTTCTCCGCCCCATGCAGCAACGCATCGATAAGCGCCGTCTCGAACGAGAAGCTCTCCTGGGTATAAGTCTGATTATACCCCTGGCATTGCAGCAGCAGCGCTATCTGCGAGCCTATAGTATTATGCGTCGATTGCATGAACGGCGTCGGGTTCAGCGCCTGCTCCTGGTTTTCGATCATGCGGATAAGAAAGCTGTTCGTATCGGCCATGCAGCCGTAACCCGTGCCGGTAATGATAGCATCGGGCACCTCTACGCCTGCATCTTGCAGCGCCATCTTCGCCGCCGTAACACCCATCTTGATGATGCGGCTCATACGGCGCAGCTGTTGTGGCGCGATCCACTGCTCATAGTCGGGCTCGATGCTGGTAAGCATCTGGTTCTGGTAATCAAACGCCTGCGAGAGAAGCGTTTCATCTTCCCACGTTTTCTGTGGCGACAGATTGCCCATACCGAGTATATACAAGCTCATGGATTACACGGGTTTGGAGAAAATGATGGATGAACAGTTGCCCCCGAAGCCGAACGAGTTACTCATAACATGCCGGAGCGGGCGGCGCTCGAAGGTACGCTGGGGCACCAGGCCGAGCTCGGGCATCGGCGTTTCAAAACGCAGGTTCGGAAACACGCATTGCTCACGCAGCGCCAGTACGGAAAACACTGCCTCCACGCCACCGCTGGCTCCCAGCGTATGGCCGGTATAGGCCTTGGTCGAGCTTATCGGCGGCAGCGCTTCACCAAAGAGGCGCTTTACCGCTGTGCCTTCGGAAAGATCGTTGTTGAGTGTCCCCGTGCCGTGCAGATTTATATACCCTATATCGGCGGCGGTGAGGTTTGCCATGGCCAGCGCCTTCTCCATCGCGGCAAAAGAGCCGCGCCCTTCCGGAGAAGAAGCCGTCTGGTGGAAAGCGTCGTTCGTGTTGGCAAAGCCCGACACAGTAGCAAGCGGCGTAAGGCGTTCAGCCGCGCATAGCGATGCCGGTGCGAGTACCACAAAGCCCGCTCCTTCACCAAGGTTGAGCCCTTTGCGACCAGCGTCGAACGGACGGCACGGAGCAGGGTCCAGTATCATCAGGCTGTTAAAGCCGTTCAGCGTAAAGCGGGTCAGCGCATCCGTACCACCAGCCACTACCACATCCAGCTGGCCTGCCGCGATAAGGCGGGCGCCAAGCTGTATAGCATTGACCGACGACGAGCACGCCGTATTGATCGTGGTAACAAACCCACGGATGCCTGTCGCATCGGCTATACGCTCCGTAGAGCGGCCACACGCGTGGTCTACCACATCGCGAAGACGACCCTTCAGAATATCTTGCAGGAACGCCGGAAAGAAATTCTCCGTGCGATCCATGCCTCCCACCGTGGTAGCGGAGATCAGGCCCACACGCAAGGTGCTCAGCCGGTCGCGCAAACCGGATTGGTCTATAGCCTCCTGCGCGGCATGAAGACCGAGCAAGGTTGTGCGCGATAATGTCTTTTTCGATTTGGTGCGGAAGGCCAGGATATTGTTGGTAAGCTTCACCTCTCCCACCGGCAGCGTTTCACGGTGCACGGTGTCGAACAACGTAATACGGCCGATACCCGAGCGCCCCTGCTGGAGCGACTGCAAGTTATCGGCCAGCGTGTTCCCGATCGCGGAGATTACGCCCGTACCTACAATGTGTATCGGCCCTGCGGTCAAGCGCTTGCTTTTTTGGCGGTAGTGATAAACTCAGCCATCGTGCGTATCGAACGGAAAACCGTCGGGCCTTCCTGAGGGTTATCGAGCTTCACGCCATATTGCTGCTGCAGGAGCACGATAAGCTCAAGCGCATCAATGGAGTCCAGCCCAAGCCCCTCCACAAACAGCGGCTGGTCGTTGCCGATATCTTCAGGTTTAAGATGCTTCAGATTAAGCGCCTCGATGATCTGTCTTTTCAGATCCTCCATCAACTGTTCCATAGTGCGACTGGTAAAATTTTTCTAATTCTTCGGCGGTATGGTTTATTGCCAGACCACGTTTTGTTTTCTCCGCCAAATATAAGAAAACATCGTGGTGCCCGTCTACGGCCTCGATCCACCCACCAATACAGGCTTCCATGCCCGGTATCCGGAGGGTTTGCTCTACGTGGCCGGCCAGCAGCGGGGCATCGAATGCCGGCGTTATAAAAAAAGTATTCTCGCCCTTCAGCTTGTGACGGATGCAAAGCTCGCCACCGGCAATGTTGGGCAATGTGTATACAAACAAAGCAGGACTCGCCATCGTACGCGCCGACGCAGCATAACGCAGGTCGGTATCCAGGCTTCCGCTCGCGCTGGTCAGCGTCAGCGCTATCATCGCAGGGTCATAGCCCGACAGGGATAGATCACGCAGCAGTACCTCGCCGGCCAGAAACGCCAGCTGCGAGGGCAGGTCCATTTTATAGAACTTGGGGTATTCAGGCTTCAGCCATTCATAAACACGCGTCACGAAGTCCGGCACACCACCCACTTCCGGTACAGATACAGCACTCCCGTTCCGCTGGATGCGGTTACCCTGTATACTAACTGTGCCGGATATATATAACATTACGTATAGCTTATTTCTGTGGTTGGTTTATCCGCTCCCGTACGTCGATCAGTTTCGACAGGCGTTTCAGCGCGCCGGCATGATCGCTCACATACGGATTCTCCTGGTCCCACACATAGCCCGCCAGCACCGAGCAGATCTGCCGCTTGATAAGCGGATCCTGGTTCTGCGCATAGAAGATCTTCTCCAGCGTACCGTCGTACCATGCCATAACATAGCTGCGGAAGGTATCGACACCTTGCTGAATCGGCTTGGTATAATCGTTCTCCCAGTCTATCGCTTCGCCCTTGAGCTTACGGATCACCGCACGGGCCGCCAGCTGGCTGGACACCGTAGCGAACATCACACCGGATGAGAATATAGGATCGAGGAACTCCGTAACGTTACCCGTCAGCACAAAGCCCTTTCCATAGAACCGCTCCGTAGTGGCAGACCAGGCCTCGAGCTTGCGCGGACTAAACACCAGCGGCACATCTCCAAAGCGCTCGCGTAAATACGGATGTCCCTGTACAAGCGCGTTGAACTGCTCCGTCGTATCGCCGGGTATCGTGGCAAAGAAGTCGAAGTTGCCCACGATGCCCACGGACGTTACTCCGGTGGCAAACGGAATGATCCACACCCATACACCGGGCGCATAGTTCACAACAATGATACGGTTAGGCTCATCGAACTTTTGGCGGTTTCTATCTTCCACATGCGCAAAAACAGCTTTACGCGGATCCAGGTTGGAGGGCTTATCGAGCTTGAACAATCTGGGTATTACACGGCCATAACCACTGGCGTCAATAATGTAACGCGCGCGGATCTGCTCTTCGCTGCCGTCGATATGTTGTACCGTGGTTAAAGAGCTTTCGTCCGGAAAGAACTCGATGCCGGTAACCGTAGTTTGAAAGTCTACCGGCACCCCTTTTCGTTGCACTTCGTTGATCAACGCAAGGTCGAAGTCGGCCCGTGTCACCTGCCAGGTCCAGGTCCAGCCTTCGGTAAACTGGTCGGTGAAATTGAAGTCGGATATAGAAGTTCCATTGAGAAACTTGGCACCGAACTTCTGCTGGAAATTACAGGCCTTTACGGCGTCAAGCAGCTGCGCATCTTCCAGCACTTCCATACAGCGCGGCAACATACTCTCACCGATCACAAAGCGTGGGAACAGCTCACGTTCCACAACCCGAACGGTCAATCCCGCCTGATTAACCAGCGACGCGGCGATACTACCCGCGGGACCGGCTCCTATTATCAATACATCCAGATCTTTCATGCGTATAGCTCTTTGCGTGTAAGATTTCAGGTATTACTATTTGGGGTTATTTTTTAGGACGACAGGTCAGCAGCGTATGACTGACACCGATAAGGTCTTTCTCGATCGTTACATCAAATCCCGCGTCTTCCACACAGCGTATGAATACACCGGAGTGATACATCTGGCTGTTACCATTGGCCATCGCCGTAAAGTATAGCGATGTCTGCTGCAGAACAAACGCCGACACCTCGAAGCGCTGACGATCCCAGAAAGGCTCGAGTATATATACCACGCCATCGTCGGTCAGTGCACCGCGGCAACGACGAAGGATAGAGCGGATCTCATCTTCCGAAAAGCAATCGAGAAACTGGCTCATCCAGATAGCTTCAAACCCCTTGGGGAAGGGTTGACTCTCGTCCAGGATGTTAGTCTCGTAAAAGTTGATCCGGTCGGCTAACCCCTTCTCTTCAATGCGGGTCTTAGCCATACCTACCTGTCCGGGTAGGTCCATGATCGTAACGGTTACTTCAGGGCTGAATGCAGCGCACTGAATAGACCACTTGCCGGTGTTGCCGCCAATGTCCAGCAATCGCTTCGGGTTGCTCTTGAACACGTGCTGCAGCACTTCGGGAAAAGCATAGTCTGAATAAAAATGATCGAATCCGAACCAGCTCTTCTGCACATGCTCCGGCAGCTTGGAAAGACCTTCGTATATCGTAGACCAGTTGCCGAATACCTTGAGGCCTTCAGGCTTACCGTTGAGGATGGCGTCCTCCAGATAAAACATACCGTTGTAGCACACGTCTTGTGTGAAGTCCATGTTCACCTGCGTGAGCCGGTCGTGCAGGATGAACGTAGAGGTTTTGGTGATCTTGTATACACCGTCTCTGAAAACGAGCAGGCCGATGCCGAGGGCTGCTTCCATCAGGACACGTACGCCGTAAGCCGGCAGCTTGAGCTCCGTGGCAACCTGCTCCTGCGTAAGGCCGTCGGGATGCTCCTCCACAATGCGCAGTATTCCTGTATCGCGCAAAATGCGGGCAGTCTGAAACACTACGGGCCCGAAGGCAATCCACTGTGCTTTCTCCTTGGCTTGAAGCGCGGTCAGCTTATCGGTCTCGAAAAAATTCATCATCTGTTCGTTGTATTTAATCGTTCGTTTTCTGCAGCACGATGGCTGCGTTACAGCCGCCGAAACCGGAGGCTGTTTTCAACACTGTATTCATCGGTCGTAATTCGCGCCGGGCACATACGGTAACCTCGCCGCTCACGCCGTGCTCGCTATAGCCGAGCGTGGCAATCGTTTCGTCGTTCAGCATACTGTGCAGCGAAACTACGGTCTCCACCACACCGGCTGCGCCGAGCGTATGGCCGTAATATCCTTTAAGGCTGTTCACCGGCGCATGCAGCAGGTCGGCATGTGTAAAGGCCTTCGACTCCATCTCGTCATTGTACCGCGTAGCAGTTCCGTGCGCAGAGATAAAGTCGATCGCGCGCGCATCCACATTCGCAGCGGCAAGCGCACGACCTATGGCCTGCGCAAGCTCTTCACCCGTCCGCGACGGGCCGGAGATGTGATTCGCATCGTTACTTACACCACCGCCGAGTATCCGGACCCGCGGCGTTATATCAAATTCTTCAGGCCGCACCGACAGCACCATCGCCGCGGCGGCTTCCCCTAAATTGAGACCCGTACGCGACACATCGAACGGGCGACAAGCCTCCGCGCTTAACGCCTGCAGACTTTGAAAGCCCGACACCACAAAATGACTGAGTATATCGGCACCCACCACAACCGCATGATCGTACTGACCCGCAAGCAGGCTGCGCTGCGCAACCAACAAAGCCTGTACACCCGAGATGCATGCATTAGACACCACGCGGTAATGTATAAAGCCAAATGCCCTGGCAAGAGATGCTCCCGCCACATGCAGCGGTACGCGCGCCGCTTCCGATGTCTCCAGCAGATCGATGCTACCCTTTGTAGTAGATAGCACGAACAACGTGCGTTCAGGAGTAAGCGCCAGTCCGCGACACGCATCCTGGATAGCCAGCGAGCAAAACGCTTCAAAGCGAGGTACCCCGGCAGATATGGGTAGCGATCCGGTAATAGACGACGCAAAGATAGGTTGTGCGCTAAGGGATGGATTATCGATTTTACGTATACCCGTATGGCCGGCACGTAACTGCGCATAGTTCTCCGCGCTGGTCAATCCCAGCGGCGATACGATACTATCCGCCACACACCATACCCCTGCCATCTTATTTTATATATCCCATTTACGTTTCCAGTCTGCGAAAAACTGCGGCACCGTAAGCTGCAGCTCGAATGTAGCGATGTCTACAAATACCTGCATCGACGACCCGGTAGCCACTACATCCATACTATGCGCCTGGAAAGCCCGGTACGTAAAGTTGAGCTTTGCCGCCGCCTCCGGATGATATATAGTCTCTACGATCACCGTATCGCCATAGCGCAGGGGCTTCTTATAATTGCACTGTACCGATACCACCGGTACGGCAAGGTTATGCGCGTGAAAGTCGAGGTACGATACGCCGTACGCATTGCCGAAGGCCTCACGGCCGTCTTCAAAATAACGCAGGTAGTGCCCGTGCCATACAATGCCAAGGGGATCGGCTTCGTTAAAACGCACTGTCACTTCCGTCCGATGATTCAGCATTCTTCCCTCCGGTTTTCGTACACACTGCGTGTGTCGTTTCTTTTAGCTACGATAATATTTTTTCTTCCACATCTCGAAGTCCTTCTTCCCGATGTGTTTCAGTATGTCATATACAGCGCCTGACCAATAGTTACGCATACCGAAGCCCGCCGGCTTGCCCGTCATACGCTCGGTAAAGATCACCTGCTTCGACTTCATATCGATAAAGGTTACCCATATGGCCCCCTCTGCATTGAGCTTACTGAAACTCTCCACCACGAACATCAGGCCGATGCCGCTCTGTCCTTTGTAATCGTAAGACGCCACGACCGACTTTACGATCTCCGGCTTCATGTGAAAATAATCTTTCGCTTCGGAGGAGTACAGCGACAGCACATCGATCTCAGCGTTATGCTCCTCTACAGCTTTCAGCGATATATCCACTTTCGCACGCTCAATGGCGGCGGCCACATCATACTTGGCGGGTTCGTTGAGGATCACCTCGTTCCAGCCGTCGAGCAGGTGGCGTATGTCGGATTCGGAGCCGAGACGCTCACGATCACCGATCAGCTTCGCATTGCTGAAGTCAAGACCGAGAAATGTTACAGGCACCTGTGGATCGAACACGTCGTTACGGTCCTGGGCAATGGCCACTGCGGAGAGAAACAGAAAGGCCAGCAAAAATGAAAGGGTCGTTTTCATAGAATTTATCTGTCAGGATTGGGTTTTGGCAAAGATCCGCATCTCACACGCGCACAATAGCTTTCCATCCTGCTCTACCTTTCCTTCGGCTACGGTCAGCTCCATAACCTTGTTCACTATGCGCACCGACGTGGTGATCCGCGTGTTGCTGGCTGGCAATGCATGCACCTTCAGGTCTTTTATCCCCGCTATATAGCCGATGGGGACAGGAATATTTTTCTGCAAACAGATATACCCTACATGCACTGCCGCCGACTGCGCTATATTTTCTACCAGGCCAGGCTCGGTAAAAAAGCCATCGTCTACAAATACATTATCCGGGGCAATGTTGAAGTGTGTTACTACATGCTCTTCGCTCGCTTCCGATAGCTCGTGAACCATCACGATGGGGAAGCGCTGCGGTATATATTGGGTAATGTTTTCCTGTGTTGCCAGCATAATAGAACGATTGTTATTCGGCCCAAAAGTTATAATAATTAAACCACTGTTCGGGGTATAACTTTACTTTTTGTTCCAGGTCAGCTACGAATGTGTCGAGAAGACGGGTCGTGAATTGCGCTTTATTTTCATCCGGGCCACGCTCGATGGGATTACTACCGAAAAAGTGGTAATGAGTACCCGTTTCCTTGAATGCAAATACCACCGACACCGGTACACGAAAGCCCGCCGCCAGCGCAAACGGCCCTGAAGGAAAATGCGCTCCTGCTCCCAGGAAGGATTTCACCTCCGTTTTATTGCCTTCCAGGAACCGGTCCGCGTGAAGACAGATCAGTTCGTTTTTCTGAAGGGCCTCGCTGATCGCATACACGTGCGACAGATCCTCGCGGATAACGATCACGTTGAAATTACGACCGCCGGTAACTTCTTCCATGTAATGCTTGATCCGCTGATGTTCGGCATCGTACATCACAACGTTGATGCGCGTATCGAGACGTTTCAACAAGTGACCGGCAGCCTCCCAGTTGCCCACATGACCGCTGATCAGCATGCCCCCACGGCCGCCACGAACCATCGCATGAAGATTCTCCTCGCCTTCAAATGTATAGGTAAACCGGTTGGGCAGGCCGGCCATCACCACGATCTTATCGATCAGCGTCTGGCCGAATACATAATAATTCCGGTATACATTCCAGCGCGCCTTGATACGACTGTACTTCAGCCGCTCACGGAAGTACGCAAAGCTGTGCCGTGACGATTGCCACGAAAAAAGAAAGTAGTAGAAGGCCACAAACCGGAGCAGCAGGTAGGCGGGTGCCAGCCCCAGCGCTTTCAGGATCACGACAAAGATACGATACCCCAGCGCGTTTCCCTGGGATTTACCTTGCCACCGCGGCATCCGCTCAGGAAGTTACTTTTTCGCCTACGCGGCCGATTACGTAATCGTAGAAGTTCTGGAATGTGGTGATGGTGGCAAAATCCTCCGGCTTTACCTTGAATCCAAAATTGCTTTCTATTACCACGACCAGGTCGATATAATCGAGGCTGTCGAGCGCCAGGGTCTCACGCAGGTTGGCTTCGGGAGTGATCTTGTCGGCATCGACTTCAAACTCCTCCACCAGGAAGCCATTAACTTTTTCGATGATTGCTGCTGTATCCATTACTAGGGGTTCCATTTTTTCACGATAAGCGTCGAGTTCGTTCCGCCGAAGCCGAACGAGTTAGACAGAAATATGTCAATATTTTTATTCACTGTACGCGACACGATGTTAAGCTTCGACGAGTCTTCATCAGGTGTCTCGAAGTTAATATTCGGGGCAATAAATCCCTCCTGCATCATGAGCGTCGAATACACGATCTCGCTTGCACCCGCCATCCAGCATTCGTGGCCCGTCATGCCCTTCGTAGAGCTAACGGGCGTATTCACATCACCGAACACATCGAAGATCGCACGCGCCTCGCTCGCATCGCCCGAAGGTGTGGACGTAGCATGCGCGTTGATATAATCGATATCGGAGTTGCGCAACCCGGAACTTTTCATAGCCATACGCAGCGAACGCGCAGGACCCTGTACACTGGGGTTGGATATGTGCTCACCGTTTGACGAAAACCCGTAACCGATGATCTCACCCAGGATCGTCGCGCCACGGCGCTGAGCCGATTCCAGGCTCTCCACAATAACCGTAGAGGCACCGCCGCTGGGCACAAGACCATCGCGGTTCTTATCGAACGGCCGTGAGGCAGCCGTAGGGTTGTCTTCGCGCACCGAAAATGCTCCCAGCGCATCGAAGTTACCCATCGAGTAAATGTTTGTTTCCTGGGCACCACCGCAGATAATACAGTCCTGCATACCGTTGCGGATAAACATATAGGCGAGGCCAATGGCATGAGAGCCGCTCGCACACGCCGCACTGACCGTAAAGTTGATACCCTTCAGCCTGAAAATAGTGGCCAGGTTCATGTTTACGGTCGAATTGAGCACCTGGAATACCGAGCCTGAGCCCACCATCATGGTGTCCTTCTTTTCGCGTATGATGTCGATCGCTTCAATAACCGGCGCCGCGGAAGTGTCGTTGCCGTAAATTATGCCGAGCTCGTTCTTGTCGATGTAGTCCTGGTCAAGGCCCGCGTGCCGGAGCGCTTCCGTAGTAGCCATATAGGCGTACTCGCCCTGCTCGGGCAACATGATTCGTGCACGCCGGTCGAGAACTCCCTTTAGCACAGGGCGCTCCACAAAGCCCGTAAGACCCGAGCGATAGCCCATAGCCTTGCGCGCCGGATCAAGCACAATGCCCGATTTGCCAGTATAGAGAGACTGCTGCACTTCGGCCAGGTTCTTACCTATACACGAATAAATTCCTAATCCGGTAATAACTACTCTGCTCATTCGTTATCTTCTTACCGGCTGGGGTTCCAGGAACAGCCGGCATGACTTTAATCCGCGAAGTTAATATATTAAATCGTCTTTTTCGACGACAAAATTCCGGCGTAACGCGCTAAATCTGACATCTGTTGTTTTTCACAACGTCGTGAAAAATACTCCCCGCCCATCGCTTTTCCCCACGCAATCCCGACACGAGCCATAGCAGGCAATACCCCTATTTGGGGCTACTCTTCTACGAGTACAGCCCGCCGTTTATGGAGAGCACGGTTCCCGTGATATACGATGCCTTGGGGGAAGCAAGGAATACCACGGCATCGGCTACTTCATTGGGCTCACCGAATCGCTGCATGGGAATCAGCGACTTCAGATCCTCTTCCTTCAGGTCCTGCGTCATATCGGTACGAATGAAGCCCGGAGCCACCGCGTTCACCGTAACATTGCGCCGCGCCACTTCCTGCGCCAGCGCCTTGGTCGCTCCGATAACGCCCGCCTTCGCCGCCGAATAATTCGTCTGCCCTGGCAAACCCTTTATTCCCGATAGCGATACTACATTCACAATGCGGCCGTATCGCTTCGTAAGCATACCGTTTATCACCAGCTTCGTTACATTATAGAAACCGTCCAGGCTTGAGCCCAGCACATTCTTCCATTGATCGTCGGTCATAAAGATCATCAACGCGTCCTGGCGGATACCGGCGTTGTTGATCAGAATTTCGATATGCTTATCCTTGTTGTTTTCTATCCATCCCCCGAGGGCTGCATCCACAGCAGCTTTATCAGCCACGTCAAAGGGGAGCAACTCGGCGGCTACCTGCTTTTCGCGTACCAGCGCGGCAGTGCGCTGCGCCTCAACCTCGTTGCTTTTGTAGTTTATGAGTATGTTGTAGCCCTGCTCTGCCAGCTTGATGCTTATCGCACGGCCTATACCGCGGGAGCCTCCGGTTACTAATGCATATTTCATATTTCGGTAGTGTGTTGGGGTGAGTTGTTCAGAGTCTATTCCAGCGACAGCTTCGCGCCAAGGGTTATCAGGTACTCGCGCACGGTACGCATCGTCTTATACTGTGGCACGTCCTCCAGCACAGGGCCGGTAAGCGCACGCACCTCCTCGTATACCGTATGCGTAAACGACGACAGACGCGCGTGACACTTCAGATAGTCTATCGCCTGCATCAACGCTATTGTCTGTACAGTCAGTACATCAAAACTATTATCTATAACCTTACGGGTGATGAGCGCGGCATTACAGCCCATGCTCACAATATCCTGGTTATCGTTGTTATTCGGAATACTGTGCACATACATCGGGAACGACAGCGTCTGATTCTCCGCCGTGGTCGATGTGGCGGTAAACTGCATACCCTGCAAACCGAAGTTGAAGCCCAGCTTGCCAAGGTTAATAAACGGCGGCAGCTTCTGGTTAAGACGGTCGTTCAGCAGATAGTTCAGCTGGCGCTCCGAAAGCATCGACAGCTTGGTCATCACGATCTTGAGCTTATCCATCGCCAGCGATACATAATCACCATGGAAGTTTCCGCCGTGATAAACATTCTCCCGCTCATGATCGATCACGGGGTTATCGTTAACCGAGTTCACCTCGTCTTCCAGCACACGCTGCACATCCATCACCGTATCGTATACAGGGCCGAGGATCTGCGGCACGCAGCGAAGCGAATAATATTCCTGGACCTTATCGGTAAACACCGCCTCCTCGATCCGCGCATGATAAAGATGATCGGCGCGTTTGCGTATCAGCTTGCTGTCTGCCAGCAACTCACGCATCGCTCGCGCCACAACGCTCTGGCCGGGGTGATGCTTCACATGGTTGAGACCCTCCGAGAAGTGGTCGTCGAACGACTTCATCAGCTCGTTGGTGATCGCCGAAAGTATAACCGAGCAGCGCAGCAGATACCGCGCATGCAAAATATTTACCATACCGATACCGGTCATGGCCGAGGTGCCATTGATCAGCGCCAGGCCTTCGCGGAGGTGAATGTTCAGTGGCGTGATGTTACGTTCGCGGAAGACCTCCGCAGCAGGGCGCCACGCATTGTCTGAATGCACCTCGCCTTCACCGATAAGGTTGAGCGCCAGGTGCGCCAGTTGTACCAGGTCACCGCTCGCTCCTACCCCACCGCGCTCGAAAATACAGGCGGTAATGTTACTGTTCAGCAGCGTCACCAGCAGCTCTACTACCGACGGATGAACGCCTGAGCTGGCTTGCATAAGACTGTTGAGACGGGCCAGCATCGTAGCGCGGGCAAGGTCCGTTTCAAAGGGCTTCCCGGCTCCCGAGCTGTGGCTGCGAATAAGGTTGTATTGGAGTTGACGCTGATCTTCCGGGCTGATCTTGTACTGAGCCATGGGCCCGAACCCGGTATTGATCCCGTAAATGATCTTGTTTTCGGCATATCGCTCCAGGAACTCGTAGTTTGCCCATACTTTTGCCAAGGCACTGTCGTCCAGCGAAATATTCCCATTCCGGTAGAGGACCTGCTCAAAATCACGGGCGGAGAGCCGCTGATTTCCCACTGTAATCATAAAAGCACGTTAAAAAATATGGCAAAAAGCGCCAAGTAAGGGGCGAAAATAGCAAAGTGACAGAAATTATCTCAAAGCTTACCTTTTTATGGTCAGTTTTGTATATATCACCAGCGAAAGTCGTTGAAATTAAAACCTGTCACAACGACAGCCTGTCCTGATAAACCACATCAATTCCTGAAAAAAGTCCCACAAGCCACGATCGTCTCCTCCTACCACACACACCCAAAACACCAAAGAAATGCCGCCACGAGCCCCTGATAGCGCCACAGACCCGTTCTCCACCGCTCACTCTCCCCCACCTGACTCCCCAACCACCGTTTAAATATAGAACGAGTATAGATCATGTATGGATGGTGTATGGATCAAGTATGGATAGTATATGAGGAGTGTATGAAATGCACTTACAAATGCGTCATCAATAAGAATAATCAAAAAACTGTCATACTGGCATATCCAGGGCCGTACACAGCGACTTTTATGGAATACGTTTTGCACAACACCATCGTTTGAACCTTATGCGTAGAGCTTTACTACTGGTTAATTTTTTACTGCTGATAATAATCGCCCGCGCCCAGCCACCAAAGATCGGCCTCACACTCAGCGGCGGCGGTGCCAAGGGCCTGGCGCACATCGGTATCCTCGAAGCGCTGGATAGCGCGGGGCTGCGGATAGATTATATCACCGGCACCAGTATGGGCAGTATAGTAGGCTCACTGTATGCCGCCGGATACTCAGGCAAAGAGATCGAGAAGATCGCCCGTGATATAGATTGGGGCTTCCTGTTTTCGGGCAAACCCTCCATGCGCAATGTATCGATCGATGAGAAGGCAGAGTTCAATAAATATGCGCTGGAGCTGCCCATCGAAGAAAAGAAGATCCGATTGTCATCAGGCATCCTGGAGGGACAGGAGATCTGGCTGAAATTCCAGGAGCTGTTTTTGCCCATATATGATGTAAAAGACTTTTCCCAGCTCAGCATCCCCTTCCGTTGTGTAGCCACAGATGTAAGCACAGGTAAGGCCGTGGTGCTGGATCATGGCGAGCTCGTGTCGGCAATACGATCCAGTATGGCCATACCATCGGTATTTACCGCGGTAGATTATGAAGAAACCAAGCTGGTAGACGGCGGCGTGGTACGTAACTTTCCCGTGAAAGATGTAAAGGCCATGGGCGCAGACCTCGTGATCGGCGTAAACCTGTCGCAAGGACTGGCAAAGGCCCAGGATCTGCACACCGCGATCGACATTCTATACCAGATCGGGTTTTACAAAGACGCCGATGACTTTGCACAGGAACGCAAACTATGCGATATACTGATAGAACCCGACCTGAAGAAGTTCTCCGCTGCCAGCTTCAGCGCCGCCGACAGTATCATACACGTTGGCAAGGAAAGCGGCATGCAATACTATCCCGCATTCAAGAAGCTGGCAGACTCCCTGCGTAGCATCTATCCCGGATACGCCCCCATAAAACGTTGCCTCCCCGACACAAAACATCTTATCGTAGACGACATCAAAATATTAGGCCTCAGGCACACTACCAACAGATCGTTCCTCCACATGCTCGCGCTGGAGAAGGGCCAGCGCTACGACGGTGTCGAAGTAGCCGATGCCATTCGCCGCGTATACGGCTCGCAGAATTACACCCGTATAACCTATCATTGGGAACCCACCACAAAAGGCCATGCTGTACTACACTTCAGTGTAACCGAAAGCCCGCTCACGTGGATAAAGGTTGGCGTACACTATCACACCTTCAGCAACGTAGCGGTGATCGCCGGGGTAACAGTCAAGAACATGCTGATCGACCGGTCCAAGACCACACTGAAATTCAATATCAGCGAAAACTTCCGCATGCTGTTCGAGCACAACCAGAGCTTCGGCAGATGGGAGAATAATAACCTCATCATATCCGCTTATCAGGAAGGAATGCGTTTTCCCGTATATCAGAAGTATCGTGAGAAATACACCTACCGCAGCAACTACTCCAATGTCGATATACGGCTGCAACATACATTCGGGTTTAGCGCAGCACTTGGCGCAGGCTCATCGCTCAATGTTTTACGGCTCAGCCCAAGAATAGCACCCATAGAAACCGAAGGCGGCAACAGCTATCTCAACAGCTACCTGTACTTTCAATACAATACACTCAACCGGCGCGCCTTTACCACCAGCGGCTGGCAAATCTATGCGGAAGCCGGCCTTGTATACCATCAGCTGCCACACAACAGGGCTGCCAACCTGGACTCATTGCTCTACCCCTCCGCGACCCGCGCAACATTCAACAACTATAACCAACTCAAGCTTAAAGTAGAACACTTCCGGCCGCTCTCAGACCGCACCACGCTTCTCCTGCAATTCAACGCCGCCTCCAATTTCGATAACCAGAACGCATACTTTAATTTCTATAACGTAGGCGGAATCAACGATTTTTTACGAAATCAGATACCCTTCGTCGGCCTGCAGGAATATCAGTTCAACACAAACGGCATAGCTGTATTGATGTTGGGCACACAATACCAGCTATTAAAAAGTGTATATGCCACGGCCCGCATCAACGCAGCAGCATACAACCACGAAAAAACACTGCTCAAATCAGCCGACAGACCTGCTTTTCTTTCCGGCTACGGCCTCAGCATCGGCTACGACTCCAGCTTCGGCCCTATATCGATCTCAGCCATGTACAGCGATCAGGCTCAGAATGTATACGGCTATGTCAATATCGGCTTCCACTTCTAAGCTACAACGAGCCTTGTACCCAGGCTATGGCACAAGCGTGGCCCCGGTCAGGATAAAGTTCATGTGAGTTATATCGGTATCGTTCAGCTTGAGAATACCCGTAACCGTGATCACCTGGTCGGCCTTGAACCGCGGGTGCTTCCCGGGAAAATAAACTTCCACCACCGATTCAGGACCAGCGCCGCCGCAGAAGAAACAGGCAGAGTATGGCACTTTAGACAGGATGATGCCACCCTTATCGTCAAGATCCATCGGCAGGTAGTGCCCCCGCAGCGTTAATGTCTTCCCCTCGCGGGCGCGTATGCGGCTGTCGAAGAACGGCGTCAGATAATATTCATTAAGATCCTTATAGAACTTGTCGGTAAACTTTACGCCGGCCAACAGAGTCCAGCCCTCGCTGCCGGGTGGTGCAGACTGTACGGAGATACTCAGAATCATACCCAGCATCAGAAATAACAATTTTTTCATATATCCGATCTTCCTCGTGTTCAGGTAACAAAGATAGGAATAGGATCCTTACATGCAACACAGTTGCAAAATAGGTTAGTATTAGTTTTTTGAATTTTGTACATTCGTCAGTGCTGCACCACAGCGGTGTAGTGTTGAAATAGTCAGTATAAAATCAACCCACAACAATCCATGTTAAGAAGAGCAACCGCCGTATGGAAAGGTTCCGGCAAAGAAGGTAACGGACATCTTTCTACCCAAAGCACCACCCTTAATCAGACACAATATTCATTCAACTCCCGTTTTGCCGAAGGTGTAGGCACGAACCCCGAGGAGCTCATAGCAGCAGCCCACTCCGGCTGCTTCACCATGAAACTAAGCTTCTCCCTGGGCGAAGCCGGCTTCACTCCCGAAGAGCTCACCACAGAATGTGCGATCACCTTCGAGAACGGAGTTATTACACAATCCGCGCTTACCCTGAAAGCCAAAGTGCCCGGTATTTCCCAGGAGCAGTTCGACGCCGCCACCAAAGACGCCAAAGAAAACTGCCCCATCTCAAAGCTCCTCAACACCAACATCACCCTCACAGCCACACTGCTGTAAGTGATGCCCTGATTTAAAGAACGCCGTTTCTATACAACAAGGAACGGCGTTTCTAAATCCCCTCAAACCACCCCACCGTCTCCCCCGCCAAATCAAAAGGCTTATCCTTCTTCGTAATCTTAAACGCATGATCCGCCCCTGCGATCTTAACCAAAGTAGCCGTAGGCAGTGCGGAGCACACACCCTCAATGAGCGCAAGCTCAGCCAACGCATCACGCGTCCCCTGAAGAAACAGCATAGGAATACGAATATCCTTAAGATGCTCAGCCCGCTCAACCGACGGCTTACCGTCAGGATGAAGCGGAAAACCATAAAACACAATCCCCTTCACAAACTCCACCGGTGTCTTAGCCAGATACTGCGACGTCATCCGTCCACCAAAAGATTTACCGCCCGCCAGTAACGGAGTGGCTGGGTAAAGCTCATGCGCCTTTCTGATCATACACGCAATAGCCTCATGAGCAACAGCCGGCGTATCCGGACGAAACTTCCCTTTCTCCATATACGGAAAATTGAACCGCAAAGTACCAATACCCTTCGCCGCAAGGTTATCAGCAAGATCAACCATAAAACTGTGCTCCATATTCGCCCCCGCACCATGTGCCAACACCAGCATCGCCTTCTGTCCCTCAGGAACCTGAACAATAGCCGACACATCACCAACCTTATCAGATATCGTCACCCTAAAACGTTCCGTATGAATATCATTTATAGCCATAATTCTTCGTTCGTTTAATTCAACCATAAATACAGTACACTGCTGGCGCAAGGTATTGTCATGCAAGTCAAGCTTTAGTTTAATATAGATTTACCGCCAGCTATTTAACTGGCGCAAGTCTCTGACTTGTGCCTAAAATGTTTGCAGTCTCACGACTGCACCTCAACGAAGTTGAAACCCCACGCCCCACACTGCATTTCAACTTCACTCACCCGCCAAATGAACAACCAACATGCACACTCCGACAGGCCGTATCCCCCAACACCCCATAAAAAAAGCCTCCCCCTGTAAATATACAAAGGAAGGCTCTCTTAAAGAGATACTCCGTTACACCGGAGTGCTATTCGAATCACCCTCGTTGTTACCAAAGGTCTTAACCGTAGGCGGCTCAGTCTTACTTTTAAACCAACGCCAGATGGCCGCAAAGGCCCCCGCTATAGCAAGACCAATAAGCTTAATGTTCTTAAGAATCAAAGCAAAGAAACCCACTTTAGCCAGCACTTTCCCTGCTACAAGCCCACCGATAGTCCACGCGGCAACTTTATCGATACCAGGGCTGAAGTCTGAATATTTATTGCCATCGGAATACGTAAATGATGACAGTACAGGGTCGATATTCGCCTGCACATCAGAGAGCTGATCCATTCCAGCTACCGCATTCATAACCATTACACCTTTGCGGCCAAGTATACGAACGTTGTAATTAAGTGTGTGCTCTTCATTGCCGGCAAACTGAAGCTCCTTGGCCCAGTGAAGTACTTTCTTGTCGGCATCGTAATAAGGCTTTGCGGCCCAACCTACCATGTGTATAGAAGAATAGCCTCTTTCTCACGAGCTTCGTTTATATCTTTTTCCTCACTCTGAATGTTCGTGAGCATCTCATCGTAATCGATATCTTCTGCATCATCGTCCTCCACGTAGCCCATCTCATCGTAGGTGATGATAAAGGCCCACGCGTTTCCGGTAATAGCCATGTTATCCGGCACAAGCATGCCCAGCACGGTGTTATCTTCGGGGTTACCCCAGAGATCGTGTAATACAAATTGTGATTCCTTGCCATTGAGGTAGCGGAATCCTTGCGGCACCTTCAACGTTCCGACGCTGTTGTCGAATTTGATTTCGCCGGTCTGATAGTGAAAAGAAGCCTCCAGGCTATCCAGGAAGATATCGGTGCTATCGGGAGCAACGAGGGGCGTGGCGAATGCGGGTGCGGTAAACACAACCAGCAGCAGGGTTTGTAGTAGTAGTCTCATGATCAAGGCTATGTGTAGCTGCCGAAGGAACGCAATTAACCCGAGAAAGCGGGTGCGCTGTAAGATTTTCAACAAAAAGCTATTGGCGAGGGGTATTTGTTATACTCCTAAAGTAGTATGGCAACAGCAACAGTATTTTATTTGCTCACCAGCGTAGCATTTGTCAGAATGAAGTTGACATGCTCCATATCGGCGGTATTGAGCTTGAGCTTGCCTTTTACCGTGATCAGATCGTCTACCTGGAATTTGCCGGGTTCCTTAGCGAAGTTCACCTCGGCAATCGATTCGGGGCCACCACCACCGCAGAAGAAACACTGACTCATTGGGAATTTAGACACGATGATATAGTTGCCATCTTCCGGCGCGAACGGCACGTAGAAACCCTGTACGGTGATCTCTTTTCCTTCCAGCGCTTTGAGGGCTACGGGGAAGTTGGGATAGAAAAAATACTCGCCGGCCTTCTCGTCGAACTTAGGCTCGAACTTGGTTTTGGCGAACTCGTTCCACGTATCGGGTTTGGTCTGAGCTGACGCTGCTCCCGCAAGGCTTATCAATACAGCGGCTACAATGGCTATTTTCTTCATACTCTTCAATGCTACGTCTTTAGAATACTTACGTTGTCAAGTTACTACACGAGGCTTAATTTCCGGCCAGCACCCTCGAAATATCCGTGCGATACGCCTGTATGGCCGGAATAAGGGCGCATAGTAAACCTAATAACAAACTTCCCACCAAAATTATCCATTCCTGGGTGTAGAAAACCATCCCGGTTATGCCAGCTTTCTGCGTTTCTTCCACCATACCGGCCAGGAGCATCAGCACACCGTGACCGAGCGCCAGCCCCACCGCGCTGCCGAACAACGTGAGCAGGCCGCCTTCGAGCAATATAGATATCAGCAGCCGTGATCGGCTCGCGCCCATGGAGCGCATAATGGCCATGTCGTAACGCCGTTCCTTCAGCGAGTTGTAAAGCGCAATAAAAATGCTCAACCCCGAAATCACAATAAGTACATAGGCAAAGCCCATAAGGATCTCCACACCTACACCAAGTATCGAAAACAGGCGCGCCGTCTCAAATGCCGGTGATGCCGCCTGAAGCGAGCTCTGAGAGTTTACCAAACGCGGTAATTGTATGGCGCCCATCGGCGAACGGTATTGAATCAGTACGGAGGTTACTTCTTTTACAGAGTCGCCTGCAGCAATGGAGGGGATCAGCGGCGAGGGCTTGAACGAAGCTGTTGGCTGTACGTCGTGCACGGCTTCGTGAGTCTCATCTGCGTTCTCATCACCGTGCTCTTCGTGCATAACCCAGATGCTTTCGATGTTGGTGAGTATCAGGTTATCGAGAACACTGTTAGTGGGGGCCATGATACCGGTTACTACATACTTATGTTCTTCGTGATCGTGCCCGCCTTCGGTAAGACCGTGAGCACTTGCAAATGCATCACCCAGCTTGAGGCCGGCCAATGCTGCTACATTAGCGCCTATGGTTACGTCGAGATCCTTCTTCCACCACGCACCCTGGGCCAGCGTAGCTTTATACAGATCTGCATAAGCCTGGTTCGTACCAACTATTCGATAAGACTGATAGCTATCCCCAAGCGCAAGGGGAATAGCCTTCTTCACGAGGCGGTTACGTGCGATGCGTTCAGCTTCGGCCAACTTGATGTTACCGGTAGGAAAGTCGATATGAAATATATTACAAAGTATAAGCTGCAGCGGGCTGCCTTTGGCGCCTACCACCAGATCTATACCGCGTGCGTTATCGGTTATCTTCTCTTCAAGCTGGCGATTGAACAGCAAAAGAATAGCGATTACCGCTATACCCAGCGCCAGCAGTATAATATTGATAGCCGTATTGAGAGGCCGTGCTTTAAGATAATTCCAAACCAGGATAATGAGGTTCATACTTGTGCCGCGCGTTAGAGTGTTGTTTCCGTTGCTTTCTGTTAAAGTGTCTGCCGAACATCAGCGCAGCTGTATCTGCCGGGTGATCTTGTTTTTAAGACGATGATCGTGTGTGGCTACAACGAGCGTTGCGTTGTTCTGCGAAGCAGCATCGATAAGCAGGCGTATCACGCGGTCGCAGTTAGTATCGTCCAGCGCGGAGGTGGGCTCGTCGGCAAAGATGATAGATGGCTTATTGAGCACGGCCCTGGCTATCGCCACGCGCTGAGCCTGACCGTGGCTGAGCTCAGTTACCCGATGATCTGCCTTCCCTTCGAGGCCAAGGTCATCCAATACTTGAACAATGCGTTGCTGATCCACCGGCAAACCCGCCAGGTACGGAGACATCGCCAGGTTCTTACGCACCGACAACGCGCTGATCAGGTGATTCTTCTGAAACACAAAGCCCACATGCCGCCCACGAAACCGATCGAGCGCCGTCTCCGAAAGCTGCGAAAGCTCCGTATTGTCCAGCTTTACCGAACCCGAGTAGCCACGAAGCAGCCCACCCATAAGATGCAGCAGCGTAGTCTTGCCACTACCCGATTCACCCAGCAGCAAACAATGCTCACCAGCATTCACCTCGATCTCCGGAAAACGAATGGCCGCAGACGTTGTATAATTAAAAGACAGATTGGATACAGTAATCATATTATTGCAACACCGTTGCAAGGTAGTTAGCTCACGCAAAATAAAAAACGTTCCGGGATGAACGGACTATCCGCATCAAAAACGTATTACAAACTCTTCAGAATTATACAGGAACGGTCACATCCCACTCCTCTCCGCCGCTTCCCGAAACGCCTTCCTCCCCTCATCAATGATCTCATTAGCCCGATAAAACTCAAAAACCCCACAAGCATCCCGCCCGATGTTCACAACCAGGTCAGGCTTATGAACATCGATCATCAGCTCGGTAAGACGATCCTGGGTAAGGTCAAATGATTTCGTGATCAGATCGAAAAAGCCCAGCTTCTCCACCTGCTCCTCCTCTGCTTTCTCTTTTACTTCAAGCTTCAGAACCTGGGTTTTGAAAGCATCGAGCATTTTGAGGTAAGCCGCGCGTTCCTTATTAGGCTCAGATACTACAGGGTTGTTACGGGCAGGAACATTAGCATTGAGATTAACGGCCACGATAAGATCACCCTGCTCCGGGTGAATGACATTCAGGGGCAAAGGATTCAGCACACCACCATCGACCAGCTGCGAAGTACCTTCCATAACCGGTGTAAAAATCGTAGGCATCGCAATCGACGCCCGCAGCGCCTTGAAAAGGCTGCCAGACCTGTAGTGGATCTCTTTCTTATGGATCACATCAGCCGCCACAGCCGTAAACGGGATGCGCAGGTCCTCAATATTATGATCGCCGATAAGCTGCTCGATAGACTTAAACACACGCTCGCCCTTTACAAACCCATGCGACGAAAATGTAAAGTCCAGCAGCTTGAACACTTCCAGCTTGGTAAGCCCCACGAGCCAGTGCTTGTATTCTTTCAGATGTCCCGCGCAATGAATCCCCCCTACAACCGCACCCATAGAACACCCCGCTACTTCCACAATATTGAAACCCTCACGCTCCAGCTCCTCTATAACCCCAATATGAGCCATCCCACGAGCTCCACCACTTCCCAGCACAAGACGTACATTCTTCATACCACCTTTTACGACCAAGATAGCAGATTTTAAGGTCATATGTCCTGTAATATACACCTCGCTCTCGCGCTCACCCTCACACTGCCCCCATACTTACGCGGTATCACCATAATATCGAACCCCCTTGCTATTCACCCAACTCTCCTCCAACAGCCTGTACTCACGCCGTATGCCTATAGTACACAAGCCTGTGCTCTGAAGTACCATCCTCATACAGATCAATAATAGTATACACCGGCGGAAACTCATCCAGCACGATGGGATTGCCCCACCAGTTTCCCGACACCGCGCCATTACACAAATACTTCACACCAAGATATTCCACGGCGTCTACGTAATGTACATGGCCGCTGAGAGCAACTTTTACAACATTCTTTTTCCGGAACAGGTCTTTGATACGCTGGTGGTCGTTATGCATATCGCCGGAAGGGAATTTCACCTCTTCTACCGGCGCCCGTTTGGTGGAATAAAGCAATGCGCCCATGGACAGTATCGGTACGTGATTGAAGATCAAAACCGGTTGGTTAGCCGATACCGCCTGAAGCTCTTTCTCAAGCCAGGCATACTGCTCGTCGTCGAGCTGATATCCGTTGTCGCCGTTTATGCTGTCGAGCGCGATAAACTTCCAGCCTTTGGCTTCGAACGAATAGTAGCGGCCTGGCATTTTGAGCATGTCTATAGCCCACTGTTTGCCGTAGCGTTTGTCCTTCTTATACTCGGCATCGAGAGTGGCGTCGGGCCCATACCATACGTCGTGATTGCCGAGCGCGCTGTACAATGGGAGCTTGTTCTCGCGGCTCATTACGTTGGTCCATGCCTGCCAGCGGGCTTCGACAGTTTCGCGTGTCTGCTTGTTTTCATCCATCACGCTGTCGCCGGTGTTGATGATGAAGTCCGGCTTATCACCCAGGGCGTTGATCTCGCGTATCACGCGGGTAAAGCAGGTGTTGGCATTGGGCTGATCGAGCATGTGCACATCGGTAATGTGGGCTATACGCAGGGCACGCTTACGTGCCGGCTCGAAGGGCTGCGCTGCCTCGTGCGCCAACAGCATACGTGGCGAAAGACTGGTTACAACGCCCGCCAATGCAGCGGTGCGGATAAAATCTCTGCGGTTGGTCATAAGGATCTTTGTTTAAAAAATGAGGGGTTATTAAAGACAAACGCCCCCGAGTAACTCGGGGGCGTTCACCATTTCTATTCTTATTGGAGTATCCACATCTTACCGTTGATGTCGTCGTTACCGCTATACTGCCGGCTCAGGGCGTCTGTATAGTGGGCGCTGTTGGCCGAGCTCTCCACCGTCGGGTATTTGAAGCGGAGGGCTATACGTCCGCTATTACCAGTACCAGGTCCTGTCGAGAACGTAGGCACACCGGTGCGGCGATAGTTATAATACGCCTCCAGACCTCCCTGGCGGAACATCGCCAGGTACTTTTGAGTAAGGATCTGGCTGATCGCCGTAGCCTGATCAGCTGAGTATTTCACCGAAGTCTGCGCATAGTAAGTATTGAAGTCCACGGCAACGGTGTCGATAACATAGTTACCAAGGCTGGCGCCAGACTTCAGGAAGAATACCTGCATCGAACCTGTTTCGGGAATGCCGTAGAAGCTCATCGATGTCTTGATGCCGGCCTTGTAATTGTCTTCTGCGCTGCCTGCCGCCCAGCCGCGGGCAATACCTTCGGCTATGTTGAACAACATCTCGTTGTAGCCGATGATGATAGATGGCTCACCAGTATACGTATCGTAGTAGTGCTTGCGGTTAAGCAATGAGTACAGACCAAGATTGGCTATTTTGTACATATCGCCAAGATCGCCGCCGGCTTCGGCACCAATGAAGCTGGTAAAAGCAGTGGGGTCTTCACCTCTGCGTACCAACGAGTCAGCAGGCTCAGCCGTCACGAACACGCGGGGATCTTTACGATCGGTAAGCAGCTTGATGTATGTAGCCGAAGTATTGTAACGTAGCGCATCGAAACCGAAGTTACCAGGGTTGTTGGGATACAGATCGGTCGGATATACATACGTGAACTTCAGGTCATCAGCCGTGCTCTTCATAACGGGATACTTGGCGGGGTTGCCCAGTATGTCGGCAAACTGCTGCTTTACCTTGAGGTCGGCATCATTTGCTTTCAGGCTGAGGTGAATCAGCAGACGCAGACGGTAGGTGTTCACCACTTTCTGCCAGGCAGCCAGGTTGTTACCCAGGTAGATGTCACCGGCCAGCGTCTTGTCGTTCTTCGCGATCAATGCGGTAAGATCGCCGTTTGCTTCTTCCAGCCAGGTGAATGCCTGGAGGAATATGTCCTTCTGCGTATCATAAGCCGGGGTCATGTCGGTCAGGCCCTTGAGCGCATCCTTCATTGGCATATCACCCATCTTGAGGCTCATGTCTACAAAGAAGTACGCACGGAAGAACTTACCCAGCGCGCTGTAAGGGTTCTGGTCGGCAAAGCCGAGCTTCTTCTCTTCTTCTTCCATCTTCAGCACGTTTGTAAGCGTAGCATAGCTGGTTGGAGCTGCGCCGAAGTCATAGCGGTTGTTACCGTAGTAATCGTAGTTGATCAGGAAGTATTGCGACCAGCGTTCTTCCATACCGGCAGGCTGCACCAGCATGTCTTTCAGGACACCGGTAAGGTTGAGCGCCGGTGTACTGGCTGACGGTTTATTCGGGTTCTGATAGAGCTCGTCATAGTTCTTCTCGCAACCGCTAAGCACGGCTACCAGCACAACAAGCGCACACGTTATTGAAAGTATTTTATTCATATCCTTTAGCTGTATTAAAAGGTAATGTTGATGTTTAATCCGTAACGGCGTGTCGTAGGCGACTGCAATACAGTAGCCGACGTTGCCGAGTTGTATTGATCAAGATCTACGTCCTTGAAGCGTTTGTCTTTGTAGAAGTAGATCAGGTTACGTCCTACCAATGAGATCTGGGCTCTCTTAATAAACGTATTCTTGAGCACGCTTGCGGGTATTGAATAACCCAGCGTTACTTCGCGCAGTTTGGCGTAGGTCTTGCTCATCAGGTTAGACTCGTCTATGTTATAGTACGAGCTGATGTAACCCTGAATGCGGGTAACCTGAGTGTTAGGTGTAAACTGGAGCTCGTTGTAGTTGAGGATCTTTCCGGTAGTACCGTCGTAATTGATTGGCACGCCGTTAGATACCTGAACGCCATTACCCACAAAGATACCGGGATACTTGGTGTTCGTCGCATTCTGATAGTCTGAATAACGAGCCTCGCCGTATTTACCTTGCACCGTTTCGATGTTACGACCACCGCGCATCGTCTTGTTATGCATGTAGTCTGTCATCACACCGCCTACACGACCGTCAAACTGGAAGCCCAGCGAG